>OHGH01000507.1_pt1 | contig 20429 bp, 14 predicted proteins | sample 1567801 | NCBI WGS metagenome assembly OHGH01 (sample SAMEA3879519, study PRJEB24766) | human gut metagenome | biome: human-associated habitat; feature: feces | place: USA | collected 1985/1987
GATGCCCTTTAAATGCTGGCTGGCGCCGGAAATACCGCAGGCAATATAAAGCTTAGGAGCAACCGTCTTACCGGTCTGTCCTACCTGGTGGCTGTGGCCGATCCATCCGGAGTCAACAGCTGCACGGGAAGCGCCTACAGTGCCGCCTAAAACATTTGCCAGTTCCTCTAAGACTTTAAATCCATCCGGACCGCCAACACCACGGCCGCCGGATACGATCACTTCTGCACCTTCTAAATCCACTGCCTCAGAAGCAGCTTCACGGATGGTCTCAAGGATCTTTGTACGGATATCAGCAGTATCTACGTGATAATCTTCACGGATCACTTCTGCCTTATTTTCTGTTACATCTGCTTTTTTAAATACGCCTGGGCGGATGGTACCGATCTGTGGACGGTGATCCGGACACATGATAGTAGCCATCAGGTTGCCGCCGAATGCAGGACGGGTCCATGCAACATTTCCGCTTTCTTCGTCAATGTCAAGGGCAGTACAGTCAGCAGTCAGTCCTGTATTTAAACGGCAGGAAACACGGGGACCCATATCACGGCCGTTAGGAGTTGCACCGATCATAAGAGTAGACGGACCGTATTTTTCAACCATATGGCAGAGCGCATTTGCATAAGCGTCGGTAGAATAGGACTTGTATTCCGGTCCTTCTACAGCGATCACCTGATCAGCACCATGGCTTCCGGCAGCTTCCACAGAAGCAGCAATATTGTCACCGATCACAACAGCAACCAGTTTTCCTCCCTGTTTGTCAGCCAGACGACGACCTGGATTTAACAGCTCCAGACCAACTTTCTTAGGACTTCCGTCCTCCTCTGTCTCAATAAATACCCAAAGATCTTTTGTCTTTGCTTCCATTTGTGTGTCCTCCTTCATTAAATCAAGTGGGCTTCACTGAGCATTGCCACAAGTTTCTGTGCAGAAGCCGTATTTGACTCTTCTTTGATCATAACGCCGCCCTGTTTGCGAGGCGGAACAAAGGATTTCTTTACATGAGTAGGAGATCCTTTTAAACCAATGCGGGTCTTGTCAATATCAGGGAATGCGTCTTCTCCTAAAACAGGAATTTCCGCACGGTTGGCAGCAAGTTTCCGCTTGATGGTAGGATAACGTGGATCAAAACTTGGTTTGGTGAAAGTAACCAGACATGGAAGAGAAACAGCGATCTTCTGATTTGCGTCTTCACATTCCTTTAAGATCGTAAGTCCGTCATCTGTAAGTTCTGCTTCCAGAGCATATGTAACCTGAGGCAGTCCAAGATGTTCTGCAATTTCCGGTCCAACCTGAGCGGTATCGCCGTCGATCGCCTGTTTGCCACAGAAGATAGCGTCAAATCCGCCTTCCAGTTCTGCTACTTTTTTAATAGCGCAGGAAAGGATATAACTGGTTGCCAGTGTATCAGAACCGCCAAAAGCGCGTCCGCTGATGAGGTATGCCTTGTCTGCGGCAATTCCTAAGCATTCTTTTAATGCATTTTTAGCCTGTTCCGGTCCCATGCTTAAAACGATGATCCTGGTATCAGGATGTTTGTCTTTAATACGGGCTGCTGCCTCTAAGGCATAGCCATCAAAAGGATTTACGATGCTGGGTACTCCATTACGGATCAGAGTATTCGTTACCGGATCAATCTTTATTTCCGTTGTATCCGGAACCTGTTTTACACATACGAGAATATTCATAAATCACAGCTCCTTTTCACATAAATGATGTTCACCTTAATAAACAGCAAGTTTTATGCCAAAAAATTAACTACGAAAAATCGGTGATTTTTTCAGATTTCCCTAAAAAAACCGGCAATTTTTTGCCGGTCATGGAAAGAAAAAGCGGAAAGAACATGCCGGATTAACAAAAAAATAACAAATTCTGGAAAGATGATGTGCAAAATGTGATAAAATAGACAAGATATGTTTGGCAAAAAGAGTGCATTATTAATAAGGAAAGAACAGCACATTTTAAAAAGCAGGAGAGAAAAAGAAAAAAGTCTGCTGAAAAAATATCAAAGTTGGCACGGATATTGCTTTATATAAAAGTGAGGTTTCGCAGTAGAGACTCGTTAATAAAAAGACGATACAGGGATCTGCGAAAAAAGAAAGGAGAGAACAAGTATGAGTGAATACCAACTTATGACAGAAGACCAGAGAGATATGGTGAAGCTGGTAAAAGATTTTCTGATGAAGGAGTATCTGCCACACGTATCTGAGTACGAGGCTAAGGGAGAGTATCCACTGGAGTTTCATAAGAAACTGGGAGAACTTGGACTTTTTGCAATGGATGTACCGGAAGAGTACGGCGGCCTGGGCTTAGATGCAGTTACTACCTGTCTGATCCGTGAAGCCATCGGCTATGTAGACGCAGGCTTTGCATCATCCTTTGCAGCATCTACCTTTGGTATCAAACCGGTCCTGTTAGCAGGAACAGAAGAGCAGAAGAAAGCATACGGCGCAAGACTGGCAGAGGGACAGATCTCCGCTATGTGCCTTACCGAGCCACAGTCCGGTTCTGATATGGGTAACACAAAATGCCGTGCAGTAAAAGACGGTGACGAGTATGTATTAAACGGAACCAAGTGCTTTATCACAAACGGTGGTATTGCTGATATCTACACAGTTGCAGCATCCACTTCACCGGAGCTTGGAAGCGCGGGTATTTCCCTTTTCATTGTTGACCGCAATACTCCAGGTGTCAGCGTAGGAAAAGAAGAAGACAAGTTAGGTATCCGTACTTCCAACACAACAGATGTTATTTTCCAGGATGTAAGAATTCCTGCAACAAACCTGATCGGAGAAGAAAACAAGGGATTTGCCATCAGCCAGAAACTTCTTGCAAGAACCCGTCCTACCGGTATGGCATCTGCTTTAGGTGTAGCCCAGAGAGCACTGGATCTGGCAGTTGACTACGCACAGCAGAGAGTTACTTTTGGAAAGCCAATTGCAAGCCGCCAGGCGATAAAGTTTAAACTGGCTGATATGGAGATCAGACTTCAGACAGCAAGAGCACAGCTCTTCTACAATGCACAGCTGATCGACAAAGGCATTTATGATGGAATGTTAGGTTCTGTAACAAAAACCTGTGTATCTGAAATGGTATTTGATGTTGCAAATCAGGCACTGCAGATTTTTGGTGGTTATGGTTATAGCAGAGAATATCCGGTAGAAAAACTGTTAAGAGACGCAAGGATCTTCTCACTGTTTGAGGGAACCAACGAAATTCAGAGAATGATCATTGGTGGAACCTTAGTGCCTAAAAAGAGAAACTAAGAAAGCAGATAGAATGATTGAAAATAAGGGGGAATTACGATGCTTTGGAAAGAATATGAAGACGTGCTTCTGGAAAGAGAAGACAATGTAGCTACTATCTTATTAAACAATCCGGCAAACATGAACCCGGTAACTGTATCCACTATGGATCATCTGGTAGACGCTCTGACTCTGTGTGAGGAAGATGATACAGTCCGCGTGATCGTACTTCGCGGTGCCGGCGGTAACTTCTCAGCAGGCGGAAATGTAAAAGGCATGAAGGAACGTCTGGATAAAGGCATCAATACCACAAAAGAAGGCATCCGTGCAGGCGGTGAATTCATGATGCGTCTTCGTACCATCAACAAGCCAACCATTGCCTGGATCGAGGGCGCTGCTGCAGGAGCCGGTATGAGCATGGCACTTTGCTGCGACTTTGCTCTGGCAGCAGAAGATGCAAAAATGGTATTTGCTTTTGTAAATATCGGTTTCGTTCCGGACTGTGGTATCACCCATATGCTTACAAAGAATGTGGGCCGTGCAAGAGCCACAGACCTGTTAATGGGTGGACGCCGTTTTACAGGTGCAGACGCAGCAAAATGGGGAATGATCACAGCAGCAGCTCCAAAGGAAGAACTGGAAGATCTGGTAAAGAAATATATCAAGAAATATTCCCAGGGACCTGCAGTTGCCTATGCACAGATCAAGAGAATGATCAACAGCTGCACTATGAGAGAATTAAATGCCTGCATGCAGGAAGAAGTAGAAGCTCAGTTCATCTGCAGCAAGACAGAAGATTACAGGATCGCTGTTGAAGCATTCTGCGAAAAAAAGAAACCGGAATTTGTAGGTAGATAGGAGAGATACCATGGAGAAAAAGAGTATCATTAATGTTGATGGCCGTTTCTATTATGGCTGGGTCATGCTGATCTGCGGATTTATGACCATGTTTATCTGTTATGTAATTAAAGCAAACTGTACTTCCTTATTCTATACCCCGATCTGTGAAGAACTGGGCGTAACAAGAACGGTTTACACACAGACCAATACCGTGCTTACCATCTGTATGCTCATCGGTTCTTCCTTTATTGGAAAGATCTACAAAAAGTATCCTGTTAAATATGTACTTACAGGCTGTGTAGGCCTGGCTTCCCTGTGCTATCTGGGAATGTCCCGTGCAACCGCTATGTGGCAGTTCTTATTACTGTCCGGTATCCAGGGCTTTGCATGGGCTGGCGCAACCAACCTTCCTGTAGGTATCATGATCAGTAACTGGTTCGGACCTAAGGTAAAAGGTACTGCAATGTCTATCGGTATGTTAGGTAGTGGTGCAGGTGCTCTGGTATGGGTAAACTTTATCAGTAAGATCATCGCAGGCAGCGGCTGGCGTACAGCTTACCTTGCAATGGCAGGTGTAAATGCTTTAATGATCCCGATTGCTCTGATCCTGGTTGTAAGTATGCCAAGTGACAAGGGATTTGAAGTACGTGTAGGCGATCCTTCTCCGGAAGAAGTAGCAAAAGCAGGCGGTGTTTCCACACAGAAGACAGGTATCACAGGTACTCAGGCATTAAAGACAAGCCGCTGGTGGTTCCAGTGGATGGCAGCTATGGTTACCATGATCGGCGCATCCGCATTTAACTCACAGTGTGTAGCTTACTTCACAGACTTAACAGGTGACAAGGCCTCCGCAGCATTAGTTTACTCCGGTGCTTTAGGAACCATGATCTTAGGTAAGTTCTTATTAGGTGTATTCTCTGATGTTCTTCATATTAAGAGAACTGCTGTACTGGCTCCATTGTTCTACGCAGGCGTATTTATCTGCATGGCACTGGCAGCAACCAACATGGGCTTTACAAAGGGTATGACTTTATTCTACATGATCGGTGGTGCTGTTCCTTCTGTTATCCCTGCACTGATCACAGTACATAACTTTGGTGATAAGGAATTCAGCGTTATGAACGGCTGGATGAACATGGCAGGAAACGTTGGACAGATCATTGGACCGACCATCGCAGCATTTGTATTTGACGTAACTGGTACCTACCGTATGGCATGGATCATCTTTGCAGTATTAATGGTAGTAGTAGCACTGTTATACTTTATGTCTAATATCAGTAGCAAGAAGCAGATCGAAGAAATGGGTTATGTAATTCCACAGTAGTGACCACATGACTTTTAAGAGGTGAATGATTATGGCTGAACGTAAACTGCCCTTACAGGGCCTGAAAGTAGTAGAACTGGGTACTCATTTTGCAGTACCCAGCGTTACAAGAATGCTGGCAGACTGGGGCGCAGAAGTAATTAAGGTTGAAAATGTAAAAGGTGACGCATGGAGAATTGTAGGACGCAATCAGAAATGCCCGATTACAGATGAAGAAAATCCATTTTTCATGGTTCCAAATGCAAATAAGAAGTTTGTAGCATTAAATTTAAAAGATCCGGATGGAAAAGAAGCACTGATCAAGCTGATCGGTTCAGCAGAGATCTTTGCCACCAATATGCGTATGGGCGCACTGACCAAACTGGGATTTGACTATGACTCTATGAAGAAACTGTATCCGGGATTGATCTATGTACACTTTACCGGATATGGATACAAGGGACCGGATGCTGCAAAGCCTGGTTTTGACTCGGTTGCATTCTGGGCACGCTCCGGATCCATGATGGACTGGGGAACTGAAGGAAACTTCCCGTTCTTAGCTCCAACAGGTGCCGGTGATGCCATGGTAGGTTCTATCCTGTGTGCAGGAACCCTGGCAGCTCTGATCTCCAAGAGAGAAACGGGGCAGGGTACTCTGGTATCTTCTTCCTTAATGGGCAGCTCCATCTGGTACAACAATGCAGCGGTTGTTTCTACCCAGTATGGCAATAAATTCCCGAAAGACAAGGATCATCCTGCTAACCCCTTTGGCTGGCAGTATGAGTGCTCTGACGGTGAATGGCTGATGATCGGTGTTGTAGATTACGCAGACGCATATCGCAAGATCTTCCATCTGTTTGGCAGAGACGATATGTTAGATGATGAAAGATTTAACACCATTTCTGCTGTACAGCAGCATCTGGATGAGTTTATGCCGATCCTGCGGGGATATTTCAAGACCAAGACCAGAGATGAATGGGTAGATCTGATCGCAGGATTAAACATTGTAGTAGGTAAGATCGGTCACTTAAAAGATCTGGCTACAGATGAGCAGGCTATTGCAAACGAATTCGTACAGGATGTAGAGTTCCCAAGCGGAAAGAAGGTTGCTATGCCGACTGTTCCGATTGAATTTTCTGCTTACGATACCAAGAGCAAGTATGAAAAGACAGGAGAGATCGGCCGTGATACAGAAGCCGTTCTGGGAGAAGTTGGTTATACAAAAGAACAGGTAGAAGCACTGCGCAGCCAGGGTGCAGCGAAATAAATTATAATGTTCTTTCGGAGAACATCAAAATGTCAGGGACTGTGCTGTTTCAGAACAGTCCCTGTGTTTACAGTTATAACAGAAAACAAAGCTGTGTCTGTAAAAGTTGACAGGAAAAATCCTTTACGATAGGATAATAATAGTAAAAAATTGGGAATTATCTTTATAAATTATCATACAGATATAAAGGAGAACACTGCTATGCTTATAAAAAACGACGAAAGCTGTAATTCTGAAAAAACAATCCTTCGCTATCAGGAAAACGGGATCGCGGATCTGCTGGCCAGTGACTGGTACGGCATTATGCTCCTATCTCCCGGCGGGCGGGACAGACAAGGGAAACTGCGTTTTCTTTCTGCATTGCAGGAAGGATAAGCCCTTTGATGCAAGAGATGTAAAATGGTACGAGCTGTACAGTGCCGTAGGCCAGCAGAGAGTGCTTCTGGAAAATGAACTGATCCAGGAGAAAAACTATTTAAACAGTATCCTGGAAAGCTCGGAAGGCTGTATTGCTGTAGTAGATGAGGATAATAACATTGTTTCTGCCAATGATGAGGCAAAGGCTCTTTTTGGAAATAACTTAAGCCAGACACCTTCCGGAGAAATGTTATCCCTCATCAAAGCAGTGAAGCAGGTCCTTTCCCAGAAAGAAAAGATCGTTCTTCCACGTATGATCGTAAACGGGACGGAAAATGAATTTGGCTTTTCTATTTACAAATTTATACTGACACCTTTGCGAAGCAGCAAGGGAAGAGTAGGCTGTGTCGTAGTGGTGGCAACCGACATTACCCATGATTTCATCAATAAAAGACGGGCGACCCAGAGGCAGAATTTCCGTATGGCAGGCAATATTAATTTTGAGACAGCAAAGGAAATGCGTACCCCTCTGATGAACATTGAAGGATGTGCCAGCCTTTTGACCGATGCAGTGGGAGATAACAAGGACTCAAAAGAACTTCTTACCTATATAAAAGAAGAAGTAAATCATATCCTGCAGATCAATAACCGGATGCTTTCATTTTCCAACCTGACCCAGGAAAATACCTATGGTCAGATCGATGTAAATGAGGTGCTGAAAAACTGTGTTTCTGCGTTGTATACACAGAGGACAAAGAAGAAACTGAGTATTGAAACAAAAATGGGTGCAGATCTGCCATTAGTACGGGCGGAAAATGCGGATATCCAGCAGATCTTTTTTAACCTTCTGTTCAGTGCCTTTGACAATGCAAAGGAAAAAGGAAAGATCCAGGTAGATAGTCATTATGATGACCAGGCAGGAGAGATCGTAGTAGATTTTGAACATGAGGGAAGCGGAAATGTTTTAGATGACCGTCAATTGTGCCTTCAGATTAACGGAAGGGAAAAAGGGCAGATCGATATTCCGTTCCTTATGGCGAAAAAAATGGTATTGGACTGCGGTGGACAGCTGTTCATCCAGGAGAGAGAGGACGGAGGCAGCGTGCGGACAGTGAAATTTCCCTGTTCGTAGAAAGGACCGGAGGTAGAGGAAAATGGGAGAAACACTTACCATGAAACGGATACTGGTGGCGGACCATTCTGAAATTGCCAACCGCATGTTTTGCGCCGGACTTTCCAAATATGGTTTTTCTGTCAGCGCTGTGTCTACAACAGAAGAACTGATCCATAAATGTACCACAGAAGAGATCGACATGCTGCTTTTGGATCTGTATTTAGAGCAGACCAGTCAGATGGACCAGATCCATTATCTCAGAGAACTTTGCCCGGAAATGTATCTGATCGTAATGAGCGATGAGCCTGATATTTCCAGTGCAGTACAGACCATGAAAAACGGGGCAGATGATTTTATTGAAAAGCCCTGTGACCTTGATACGATACTGAAAAAGATCCGGGAACTGTTAAAAAATGAAAGAGAACTGAAAAAAGAAACGAAGCAGCCGGCAGATGAGATCCTGCCTGCAGCAGACCGGGCAGTTCAGAAGATCGAGGAAGTAGTAGCAAAAGTAAAAGATTATCCAACCACCATACTGATCACAGGAGAAAGCGGAACCGGCAAGACTATGCTGGCAAAGCGGATCCATAAGACCAGTGTGCGAAAGGACAGGCCCTTTGTTCATGTAAACTGTTCAGCGATCCCTGCGGAACTGTTTGAAAGTGAGCTGTTTGGCTATGAAAAAGGAGCTTTTACAGGAGCTATCCGCATGAAGCCCGGCAAATTTGAAGCAGCGGGAGAAGGAACCATTTTTTTAGATGAGATCGGACTGGTGCCATTTCATTTACAGTCCAAGCTTTTAAATGTACTTCAGGAGCGCAGCTTTGAACGGGTAGGCGGAAATGAACCCATTGTTATGAAGGCAAGGGTGATCGCGGCTACCAATGCTAATTTAGAGCAGTGCGTGGAAAACGGGACCTTCCGCCGGGATCTGTATTACAGACTAAATGTGATCCAGTTAGAGATGCCGCCTCTCCGCTACAGGAGAGCAGATCTTAAAACTCTTACTGAAAAGTTCATAAAACGTTTTTGCGAGAGCTTTGGAAAACCAGTGCCGGAGATCACAGCTGATTTCTGGAAGACTGTAAATCAGTACAACTGGCCGGGAAATATAAGGGAACTGGAAAATGCCATTGAAAGCGCAGTAGCTCTTTGCGGAGACCAGCTTTCAGCAGACTGTCTTCCTTTAAGAGTGGGACAGGTACGGGCAGAAGAGCGGGGAGAAGAATACCCCAAGAAAGAAGTACCTCATAACCTGAAGCTTTATTTAAAGCAGCAGGAAGATGCCATTATACAGGAAGCACTGGATAAATTTAACGGCCGTAAAGAAAAAGCGGCCCAGTATCTGGGAATTTCTGACCGGACTCTCAGATATAAACTAAGCAACATGGGAAAAACAGGAAAAGACAACGATAGTGAGGAATTAGAATGAGCTTGTGGAAAGTATTTGAACGTTCTGTAAGGCTGTATGAGAACAAAACAGCCCTGATCTTTGGGGAAGAACGGATCAGCTACAAACAGCTTTATGAAAAGAGCTGCCACATAGCAGATCATTTATATGAGATCGCAGGCGGAAAAGAGCAGCAGAAAGTATTTATCCTGTCAAAGAATTCTATTGACATGGTAGCTTTGATGCTTGCCTGTATGCGCCGTAATCTCATTGCCTGCCCGGTGAACTGGCGGCTTTCAGCCAGGGAACTGGCAGTGATCTTAAAAAAACACAATTATGTGATCCGCATCTGTGATGAGGAAAACAGGGGACTTTTAGAGGCTGCCTGCAGCTTTATCCCGGAAGAGACCTTTGTAAAAGCAGATCTTAGGGATCTTACAGATGATAAAAAAGCAGTTCCTGCCGTACCGGCGGCAGACCCGGACGGGGAAGATATTGTTATCCAGCTTTTTACCAGCGGAAGTACGGGAACACCGAAAGCGATCGGCCACACCAATGCAGGTATGACCGCTTACATGTATGATTATATGAAGGAGTCCAGATGGGAGCCGGAGGATATTTATCAGACCAGTGCCAATCTGTTCCATCTGTCAGGGCTTTCTGTTCTAACCAGCCTGATGGTGGGAAGTACAACGGTATTTTTTGCAAGATTTGATTTGATAGAATTTTTGACAGTCATGGAACGGGAAAAGACCACCAGGATCAGTTTTGTGCCGACTCTGGTGACCAGACTGTTAAATGACAGCCGTCTGAAAAACTTTCATTTTGACAGTGTAAAGAAGATCGTATACGGCGGTTCTCCTATGAACTATACTACGGTAGTGCGGGCAATGGAGCATTTCCACTGCCAGTTAGAGCAGGCGTATGGAGCAACGGAAAGCTGCTGTATGTCCGTTCTTTTGCCGGAAGACCACAGGGACTGTGCAAAAGGTATTTTAGATAAGAAAGTATTAAATTCCGCAGGAAGACCCCTTCCAATGGTAAAGGTAAGGATCATTACGGAAAAAGGCTATGAGACCAATGGTCAGGCCTGCGGAGAGATTGAGATCAAAAGCCCTTTCCTCTGTTCAGAAAGTATGTCCGTACCGGGCACCAGAACAGAAGACGGGTATTATCCTACCGGAGATATAGGCTATATGGATGAGAAAGGTTTTTTATATCTGGTAGGGAGAAAACACGATATGATCATCAGCGGTGGTGAGAATATCTATCCCAAAGAAGTGGAAGACTGTATCGCTTCTTTGAAACAGGATGTAAAACAGGTCTGTGTGCTGGGAATGCCGGATCCGGTCTGGGGAGAGCAGGTCACTGCCTGTATCGTCTTAAAAGAAGGTTCTAAACTGACAGAAGATGATATTGTGGCATGGTGTAAGAAGCACATAGCAAGTTATAAAAAGCCAAGAAAAGTAATCTTCTTTTCACAGCTTCCTGAAAACGCCAATGGCAAGGTTTCAAGGATCCTGTTAAAAGATCAGATCCAGAAAGGGGAAATAAGATCATGAAAAACTATTTTGATGTAGCTGGCAAGTATGCAGTTGTAACAGGAGCTTCTTCCGGTCTGGGACGTCAGTTTGCGCTTTGTCTGGCAGAGCAGGGATGTAATGTAGCCATCGCAGCCCGCAGAGTAGAGCGCCTGGAAGAAGTAAAGAAAGAAGTAGAAGCTTACGGCGTAAAATGTCTGGTGCTGCCATGTGACGTAACTGATACAGAACAGATCCGTAATTCCGTAGACAAGGTTGTAAAAGAATTCGGACGTATTGATATCCTGATCAACAACGCAGCAGCTTCTTTTGCAACCCCTGTTGTAGAGACTACCGATGGCCAGTGGTACAATGTAATGAAGACTAATGTAGACGGCGTTTTCTTCTTTGCAAGAGAAGTAGGAAAGGTTATGATCGCCCAGAACTACGGAAAGATCATCAACATCGGCTCCTTCCACTGCCAGGTAACCATGAACGGTGTTCCACGTTCCGGTTATTCTACTGCAAAGGGCGCAGTTTTAATGATGTCCAAGGCACTGGCTGCAGAGTGGGCAAAGAATAACATTACTGTCAATGTTTTAGGTCCTGGATATTTTGCAAGTGAAATGTCTGCAAAGGTTGCAAATGAAGCATATGAGGCTTCTATCCGCAACAACTGCCCAATGGGACGCAGAGGAAATCCTGGCGAGTTGAACGGTGCTATGCTGTTCCTTGCATCAGATGCATCCAGTTATGTAACAGGACAGCTTCTGTTAGTAGATGGAGGCTGGACCATTGTATAGTGGGTCTATAATAAATAAAATATAAAAAAACAGGAAAGACTGTCCTTATGTAGCTGTAAATACAGATACAGAAAGGACGGTCTTTTTTATGGGTAAAAATCAGAAGGACAAAAAAGAAGGAAAACAGGAAAATAAAGCGGCAGCCCCGTCACAGGGGCGAAAACTTCAGGAAAAAGAGATTGAAGAGAAAGAAGATACCCACCTGAAAAACTGGGGGCAGATGACTTTGGACGGAAATGAAAAAAAGAGAAAGATCCATCTTTTATCCATCATTGGAGAAGTGGAAGGACATGAAAATGCTTCAGGCGGTTCCAAGACGACAAAATATGACCATGTGCTTCCTGCACTGGCTCAGATTGAGGATGATGCCACAGTGGAGGGACTCTTAGTGCTTTTAAACACCTCCGGCGGTGATGTAGATGCCGGGCTTGCTATTGCGGAGATGATCGCGTCTATGAGTATTCCGGTGGTTTCCCTTGTTTTAGGAGGCAGTCATTCTATTGGGGTTCCTCTGGCAGTTGCTTCGGATTATTCTTTTATCGTGCCTTCGGGGACCATGATCGTACATCCGGTCCGTATGAGCGGGATGGTCATTGGAACAGCCCAGACTTATGAGTATTTTGCAATGATACAGGACCGGATCTTAAATTTTGTTTCTTCCCATGCAGATATTGCCTACGACCAGTTAAAGGCTTTGATGCACAATACAAAAATGCTGGCAAGGGATCTGGGAACCGTGCTGGTAGGACAGGAAGCAGTAGATGCAGGTCTTATTAAAGAAGTTGGAGGGATCAGGGAAGCATTAAAAAAGCTGTATGAGATGATTGATGAGTCCTGTGCAAAAAAACAGGGGTTTTAATTTTTAATGGGGCAGTGTAAACTATAAAGAGAAGTTCGCCAGGCGCGATTTGGGGAGGATAGAATGAAGATTTTTGATCTACACTGCGATACCATTGAAGCATTAAAAAAACACAATGAAACCTTTGATAACAGTACCACCCAGTTTACCATGAAGGGACAGGAAAACTTAGAAAAAGCAGTCCAATTTCTGGCTGTGTGGCTTCCTGATCATTTAAGAGGCCAGGAAGCAGTGGATTTTACCAATGGATATTATGAATATATGACAGAGGCTGTGGGAAAGGTTGCAGACAGGGCGGCTTTAGTAGAAGATATGTCTGATCTGGACAGGATATTAAAAGAAGGAAAATGGGCGTTTATCCGTTCGATTGAAAGTGGTGCCGCACTTGGCGGAAAACTGGAAAATGTAGATCATTTTGCAAAACTGAATTTTAAGATGATGACACTGACCTGGAACGGGATCAATGAACTGGGAAGCGGTTCCCAGTCAGAAATGGGTCTTACAGATTTTGGAAAAGCAGCTGTGCGCCGTATGGAAGAAGTGGGGATGATCGTAGACTGTTCCCATTTAAATGATGCAGGTTTTGAAGATCTGTTAAACTGTTCTACTAAACCCTTTGTAGCTTCCCACTCGAATTTACGTTCCCTGTGCAGTCACAGCCGCAATCTGCGGGATGACCAGTTTAAGGAGATCGTGGCAAGAGGAGGCCTTTGCGGGATCAATATTTATTCCAGATTTCTTACAGAGCCGGATGACCTGGGAGCCGGGCAGAAGGAGCAGCTCCTTCGTCTCATTGACCGTATGTTAGAACTTGGAGGAGAAGATGTGATCGCCTGGGGCATGGATCTGGACGGCGGAGTTACCTGTGATCCATCCATTGGCACTCCTTATGGTGCTGCGGCATACGGAGAATATCTGGTGGAACATGGGATCAGCCGTGAGATCGTAGACAAACTTTCCTTTGATAATGCCTACCGGTTTTTTACGAAAGCTTTGTGAAAAATCAAAAGCGTTGCAATTCTTACGAATTTTTTGTATACTGTAAATAGTCTTTAAAATCAGAGAACATATGTTCTCTGAGAACGTTTTATGGAAATGGGAGGCTATGATTTGTGGCTGATTCAGTAAAAAAACAGCAGGGAAGAACGGGTAAACCGGGAAGACCTAAGGGAAGTACGACAAAAAAAGAAACCACAGCAGGAAACAGCAGAAAACGATTCACGGCATCCGGCACAAAAAGAAGTTCCTCAAGACAGGCGCCGGAACCGGTTTATGAAGAAGACGATTTAGGGTTTATGAGGGCAGAAGTGATCATTATCTGTTCTTTTGCCGTTGCCATCCTTTTATTTTTAAGTAACTTTGGTTTATGCGGGATCGTAGGACAGATCCTTAAGGGGATACAGTTAGGACTGTTTGGCATCCTGGGATATCTTTTACCGATCCTGATCTTTGTAGGAACCTGTTTTCATTTATCAAATCAGGGAAATATCCATGCAGCTATTAAATTAGGAGCTGTGATCGGGGCGCTGATCACTCTTTGCGGACTGTTCCAGTTGCTTTTTGGAAGGATGCCTCAGGGCGGATCTGTAATGCAGATCTATGCAGATGCTTCAAATGGAGGCGCCGGAGGCGGTCTGGTAGGCGGAGCGCTGGCTATGGCTCTTATGTTCTTTGTTGGAAGAGCAGGCGCTTATCTGGTATTTTTGGTAATCCTGATCCTGTGCATGGTATGTATAACAGGTAAATCCTTTGTTTCGGCAGTTAAGCAGGGCAGTGGACGGGCTTATCAGTATGCAAGAGAAGATATGGACCGTAGAAAAGAGATCCATGCCCAGAGAGCAGAAGAGCGTAAACTGTTAAGAGAAGAACAGAGAGTACGTGGTGTCAACTTAAATGCCACCAGACTGACGGCTGTAGATGAAGGCAGACGCCCTGTTCCGGAAGATGCAGAATACGATGAGGAAGCTTTTGAGCGGGAGTTTGGTACAAAGCAGGCTGCTGAACTTGAGATGGATGAGATCCCGGAGGAAAAACCGGCAGCTACAGGAAAGAACCGGGTAGTCTATGAGGAAGAAGAGGAGATCCCTTCTCCTGCAGACGAGTTCAGGGGCAAGATCCAGATGCCATCCGGCTATGAGAAAAATAAGGATGAGAAGGATGAGGCAGAGGCTCTTGCTGACGAGTTAGAACAGCAGTATGAGACGATCCATGTTCCAAAAGATCGACGGACCTTAGAGGAGATGGAGATACCGGCTCCTGATGTGATCCCTGCCGGACGGCCCACTGCCTGGGAGCAGAAAGTATCTGCTGTATCTGAACATGCGATAAAAGAAGAGGAAGAACCCCTTCCAAAAGAAATACAGAGAGTTCCTGTTGAGAAACCGTTGTGGGATGAAGATCTTCCGGAAGAAACAGTCAGTCTGGCTGATCTGGAGGAAGAGAAAAGAGCAGCTGAGAAAGCAACGGAGACACCTATATACAACAGCGGAAAAGCTGAATATGAGGAAAAATCTCACATAAATGATGAGAAAAAACCTCAAACGCAAAGAGACTTTGAACAGTCAGAAGACTGGGAAGAGATCACAGAAGAGCCAGAGGAGTCCCCCTGGGATCCAAAACTGGATGAGAGTGTTTCTCCTGATCCACTGGCTGCTGCTTCCGGTTCCATCTATGTACCGGAGGAGAAGAAGCAGATAGTGACAGCTTCCGGAAAAGTGATTGAAGCAGAAACAGATCTGTTAAAGAAGAAGCTGGAAAGCACCCGGGCGGCAGAAGCTGCTGCATCTGTGCCAAAGGCAGATCCTTTTATGGCACCTCGATCTTCCAACGAAAAGGTACGGATCACTCCGCCTTCGGAAGAAGAGTCATCTGAGGCAGTTGCCAAAGAGATCGCAAAACAGGAAGTAGAAAAAGAATACATATTCCCGCCAACGGATCTTTTAAAGAAACCGGTGAGAAATAATAATGCCTTCTCTGAAAATGAATATAAGGCAACTGCTATTAAACTGCAGCAGACGTTACACAACTTTGGTGTCGGTGTTACGGTTACCAATATCAGCTGCGGTCCTTCTGTTACCAGATATGAATTACTGCCGGAACAGGGGGTAAAGGTAAGCAAGATCGTAGGCCTTACAGATGATATCAAGTTAAGCCTTGCAGCTGCGGATATCCGTATTGAGGCGCCGATCCCGGGAAAATCTGCGGTGGGTATTGAAGTTCCGAATAAGGAGAACAATATCGTATACTTAAGAGAACTTCTTGACTCCGACTCTTTTAAGAACCATAAATCCCGCCTTGCCTTTGCAGTAGGTAAGGATATCGGCGGACAGGTAGTTGTTACAGATATTGCCAAGATGCCACACCTTTTGATCGCAGGTGCTACCGGTTCCGGTAAATCCGTCTGTATCAATACCCTCATCATGAGTATTATCTTTAAATCCGATCCAAAGGATGTAAAGATGATCATGGTAGATCCGAAGGTAGTAGAGTTAAGTGTATACAATGGTATCCCTCATCTGCTGATCCCGGTTGTTACAGATCCGAAAAAGGCATCCGGAGCATTAAACTGGGCAGTTGCGGAGATGACAGACCGATATAAGAAGTTTGCAGAATGTAATGTAAGAGATTTAAAGGGATACAACGAAAAAGTAGACAAGCTGACGGATATTTCAGATGATAAAAAGCCAAAGAAACTGCCTCAGATCGTTATCATCATCGACGAGCTGGCAGACCTTATGATGGTTGCGCCGGGAGAGGTGGAAGACTCTATCTGCCGTCTGGCACAGTTAGCCCGTGCGGCCGGTATCCATCTGGTAATTGCAACCCAGAGACCATCTGTAAATGTCATCACCGGTCTGATCAAGGCCAATGTACCATCCAGAATTGCCTTTGCGGTTTCTTCCGGTGTAGACTCCCGTACCATTATTGATATGAACGGTGCGGAAAAACTGCTTGGAAAGGGCGATATGCTCTTTTATCCTGCAGGTTTCCCGAAACCTCAGCGTGTTCAGGGCGCCTTTGTCTCTGACGAAGAGGTAGGACGGGTAGTAGAATTTTTAACAGAACAGGGAATGACTGCCCAGTATAATGAAGATGTGATCAGCCGTGTGGCTGCGCCTTCTTCGGATGGAGGCAGTTCCTCAGCCGGACGGGATGAATATTTTGCCCAGGCTGGTAAATTTATTATTGAAAAAGACAAGGCATCCATTGGTATGCTGCAGAGAGTCTTTAAGATCGGTTTTAACCGGGCGGCCCGTATTATGGACCAGCTGGCAGAAGCCGGAGTTGTAGGCGAAGAAGAAGGAACCAAGCCGAGAAAAGTATTAATGAGCCCGGAGCAGTTTGAAGAACTGCTTGAACAGGGCAGATAATATCATTATCATATCATTATTCATCAAGGAGGAAGTACCTATGAAAACAGATATTGAGATCGCACAGGAAGCGGTAATGCAGCCAATTAAGGAAGTAGCAGCATCTTATGGTATTGGAGAGGATGATCTGGAGCTTTATGGAAAATATAAAGCAAAACTTTCAGATGAACTCTGGGAGAAAGTAAAAGGACGTCCGGACGGCAAGCTGGTCCTGGTAACAGCCATCAATCCTACACCGGCTGGTGAGGGAAAGACTACGATTACTGTAGGTCTGGGAGAAGCTCTTGGCAAGATGGGCAAAAATGCCATCATCGCCTTAAGAGAACCATCCCTTGGACCGTGCTTTGGCATCAAAGGCGGAGCAGCAGGCGGCGGCTACGCACAGGTACTTCCTATGGAAGATCTGAACCTTCATTTTACAGGTGACTTCCATGCGATCACATCTGCAAACAATCTGCTGGCAGCTCTTCTTGACAATCACATCCAGCAGGGAAATGCACTTGGCATTGATCCAAGACAGATTCTCTGGAAACGCTGCCTGGATATGAATGACCGCGTTTTAAGAAATGTAGTAGTAGGTCTTGGCGCAAAGGCTGACGGTATGGTACGTGAAGACCATTTTGTTATCACTGTTGCATCTGAGATCATGGCCATCCTCTGTCTTGCAAATGATATGGAAGACTTAAAAGACCGTCTTGGCAAGATCATCGTTGCCTACAACTTTGCAGGAGAGCCTGTAACTGCAGCAGATCTTCACGCAGTTGGTTCTATGGCAGCTCTGTTAAAGGATGCTTTAAAGCCAAATATGATCCAGACCTTAGAGCATACAGGTGCTTTAGTACACGGCGGACCATTTGCAAATATCGCTCATGGCTGTAACAGTGTACGTGCTACAAAGACAGCGTTAAAACTTTGCGATATCGTTGTTACAGAGGCTGGTTTCGGTGCTGACCTGGGTGCAGAGAAATTTATGGATATCAAGTGCCGCAAAGCAGGCATCCATCCAGATGCAGTTGTATTAGTAGCAACCGTAAGAGCATTAAAATATAATGGCGGTGTTCCAAAAGACCAGCTTTCCGAAGAAAATCTGGATGCATTAAAGAGAGGTATTGTAAACCTTGAAAAGCACATTGAAAATATCCAGAAATTTGGTGTTCCGGTAGTTGTTACCTTAAATTCTTTCATAACCGATACAGAAGCTGAGTATGCTTATATCAAGCGCTTCTGCGAGGACAGAGGCTGTGAATTTGCCTTGGCAGAAGTCTGGGCAAAGGGCGGCGAAGGCGGCATGGCCTTAGCTGAGAAGGTATTAAATACCCTGGAAAATAAGAGGGGTGACTTTAAGCCACTTTATACAGATGAGATGCCATTAAAAGATAAGATCGGAACCATTGCTTCTGAGATCTACGGAGCAGATGGCGTATCTTATGCACCGGCAGCTTCCAAGGCATTAAAGCGCATTGAAGAAATGGGCTTTGGCAATTTGCCTGTATGTATGGCAAAGACCCAGTATTCCCTGTCTGATGATCAGACAAAGCTTGGAAGACCGGCTGGCTTTACTATTAATGTAAGAGACGCCTATGTCTGTGCCGGAGCTGGCTTTGTAGTGGTTCTTACCGGTTCCATCATGACTATGCCGGGACTTCCTAAAAAACCGGCTGCAGAAGGCATTGATGTGGTAAACGGAAAGATCACCGGCCTGTTCTAAAAGTGGATCCCCCTTTTTGGGGGATCACCGGCAAATATAGCAGAAACAAGAGGTTTAAAACATGATTTTTCGTGATTGGCTGAAAGAACTTGACTATACGCTGCTTCAGGGAAGCGTAGATGTAGAAACAGAAGATGTGATCTATGATTCCAGAAAAGCAGCGCCTGGAAAGGTATTTGTAGCAATGAAAGGGATCCGGGTGGATGGACACAGTTTCATTCCCCAGGTGTTAAAAGCAGGTGTGCGTGTCCTGGTAACAGAAAGACCGGTGGAAGAAGAGCTGAAAAACAGCGGCCTCTCTGAGGAAGAATTAAAACAGGTAACAGTGGTCATGGTAGAAGAAGGCCGTCATGCCCTGGCTCTTTTATCAGCTGCCCGTTTTGACCATCCGGCTAAAAAGCTGGTAATGATCGGTGTAACAGGAACCAAGGGAAAGACCACCACTACCCATATGATCCGTGCTATTTTACTGGCTGCAGGAAAGAAAGTGGGTATGATCGGAACCACCGGTACTGTGATCGGGGATGTGGTGACCCCTACCTTAAATACCACTCCGGAGTCTTATGAACTGCACCAGGCATTTGCGCAGATGGTAGAAGCCGGCTGTGAGTATGCAGTGATGGAAGTATCCTCACAGGGTATTAAAATGCATCGTACAGATGGGCTGTATTTTAACTATGCCATCTTTACCAATATTTCCCCGGATCATATTGGACCGGGAGAACATGCGGATTTTGAGGAATATCTGTACTATAAGACCAGATTGTTAAATATGTGCGGTATTGGTCTTGTAAATAAAGATGATAAACATGCACCGCAGATCATAAAGGCAGCAAACTGTGAACTTTATACTTACAGTGAAGAAAGCAAAGAGGCTGATTTTGTGGCATCTGATATCCGCTATGTATCCCAGCCTGATTTTGTGGGAACAGAGTTCCACATTTCCGGTAAATATGATATGGAAGTAAGACTGGGTATCCCCGGTCTCTTTAATGTGGTAAATGCCCTGGCGGCTGTCAGTGTATGCAGCTTTTTGGGACTGGATCAGGCGCGGATCAGCCATGCCTTAGAAAATATCCGTGTAAATGGCCGTATGGAGATCGTCTATACCAGCGAAAGATGTACAGTTCTTGTGGATTACGCCCATAATGCAGTGAGCATGGAAAGCCTGTTATCCACACTCCGGGATTATAAGCCAAAACGTCTGGTATGCGTGTTCGGCTGCGGTGGAAACCGTTCTTCCATGGGAGAGATCGGCGGAAAGATGGCAGATCTGAGTATCATTACAGCAGATAACTCCCGCTATGAGAAAGTAGAAGATATCATTGCGGATATCCGCGGAAGCATTGAAAAGACAGGCGGAAAGTTTATTGAGATCCCGGACCGCAGGGAAGCCATCCGCTATAGCATCCTTCATGCACAGCCGGGAGATATGGTAGCTGTCATTGGAAAGGGACATGAGGATTATCAGGAAATTAAAGGAAAGAAATATCCTATGGATGAACGTGTCCTGATCGCAGATATTCTTGCTGGTAAATAGGTAGCGGGTCAAACAGGAATAAGTTCATGATATATGCTGATATAATAATTGATATTTCCAGTGATAAACTGGACCGGAGTTTTCAATATCGTGTACCGGAAAGGCTGGAGAAG
>OHGH01000521.1_pt1 | contig 19908 bp, 20 predicted proteins | sample 1567801 | NCBI WGS metagenome assembly OHGH01 (sample SAMEA3879519, study PRJEB24766) | human gut metagenome | biome: human-associated habitat; feature: feces | place: USA | collected 1985/1987
GTTGGGAAAACAGGGGTGGAAATGGAAGCCCTCACAGGGGTGCAGATCACCCTTTTGACCATTTACGATATGTGTAAGGCAGTGGACAAATCCATGGAAATGGGAAATATTTACCTGGAACATAAATCTGGTGGAAAAAGCGGCGAGTTTGTCAATCCCAGAAAGCAGGGCATCTGATGAAGGACAGAATGGGAAGAGAGATCGACTACATGCGGTTTTCCATTACAGACCGGTGCAACCTGCGGTGTAAATACTGCATGCCGGATGGCATTGACTGTATGCCAAGATGGGATGTGTTATCTCTGGAAGAATTTGAAGCCATTGCCATTGCAGCAGCATCTTTAGGGATCAAAAAGATCAAAGTTACCGGTGGAGAGCCACTGGCAAGAAAAAGCTGTCCCCAGTTAGTAAAGATGCTTAAAAATATCCCAGGCATTGAAAAAGTCACCCTGACTACCAATGGAGTCCAGTTGGACCGGTATCTGGATCAGCTGTTAGATGCAGGACTGGATGCTATTAATGTAAGCCTGGATACCGTAGACCCGGTACTTTATGAGAAGATAACCGGCCGGGATAAGTTAGCCGATGTTATGAGGTTCATTGAAAAAGCAGAAAGCTTACCAATCCCTGTTAAGATCAATGCAGTTTCCATTGATTTCAGACAGTTACAGGAGAATGGAAAAGCTACAGAACTTTCCCCTCAGGAGAACTGGCAGCAGATGGCAGAACTTGCAAAGCATTATCCGGTGGATGTGCGTTTTATAGAAATGATGCCCATCGGCTATGGAAAGCAGTTTAAGACCATTGATCACAACTGGCTGCTTGAAAATATGAAAAAGGTCTATCCGGATCTGGAAGAAGACACAAGAGTTCATGGATTTGGACCTGCGGTTTATTATAAAGTTCCCGGATTTAAAGGAAGCATTGGTCTGATCAGTGCTATTCACGGAAAATTCTGTTCTACCTGTAACCGCATCCGTCTGACATCCCAGGGACATGTAAAATCCTGTCTCTGCTATGATGAGGGAACAGATCTTAGAAGTATTTTAAGAGAAGGGCAGGAAAGACCGGATAAGGATACCCATTATATCTGGCCAGAAGGCAGAGATGTAAGGGATGAAAAGCTGCAGGAAAAGCTGCGGGAAGCACTTGCAAAGGCGATCTACGAAAAGCCAGCGGCACATTGCTTTGAAAAGCCAGGTGAGATCACCGAGGCACATAACATGATTTCAATTGGAGGATAAGATAAAATGGAAATAACTGGAAAAAGAGGACCGGAAGGTGTTGTAAAAGCGGTCTGTACCAGTGAAAAAAAAGGTGTTGAAAAACATTCTGTTCCGGAAGGACATTTCCTGAAAGATTTTGGTATCGAGGGAGATGCACACGCTGGTAAATGGCATCGTCAGGTAAGTCTTTTGTCTTATGACAAGGTAAAAGAATTTAATGAGCGTGGCGCTCAGGTAGAAGATGGTGCTTTTGGAGAAAATCTGGTGGTAGAAGGGATTGATTTCCGTTCTCTGCCAGTAGGAATGATGATCTATATCGGGGATGTGGTTTTACGCATGACCCAGATCGGCAAAGAATGTCACAGCCATTGCGCGATTTATAAAAGAATGGGCGAATGCATCATGCCAAGAGAGGGCGTGTTTGCAGAGGTCTTACAGGAAGGAACCATTCATCCGGGAGATACTGTTATTACCTGTTATCCAGATGAGAACCGGCCTTTTCAGGCAGCTGTTATCACTTTAAGTGATAAAGGTGCCAAAGGAGAAAGAGTAGACGAAAGCGGTCCTGCAGCAAAGGAAATGCTGGAGCAGGCGGGATACGAAGTAGTAGAGACGCTGATCCTTCCGGATGAACCGGCTATGTTAAAGACACAGTTAATGCGTCTGGCAGACGGCAGACAGCTGGATCTGGTGCTTACAAGCGGCGGAACCGGTTTTTCCATGAGAGACCAGACTCCGGAAGCAACCATGGCAGTGGCAGACCGGAATGCTCCCGGAATTGCAGAAGCCATTCGTTATAAATCCATGGCAGTGACAGACAGAGCCATGTTAAGCAGAGGTGTCAGTGTGATCCGAAAGAAAACACTGATCGTAAACCTGCCGGGAAGCCCAAAGGCAGTAAAAGAAAGCTTGGGATTTATTTTAGACAGTTTGGATCACGGCTTAAAGATCCTTCGCGGCAGTGCTTCTGAGTGTGCCAGAAGAGATTAAGAAAAGGAAAACGGAAAGTTTTAAAAATCGCATATAGACAGTATCTTTGTACCGCCTGCAGCGGGAGGAAGAATACCGTGCAGGCGGTGTTCTCCTTATGATCGCTATAGTCAAACGAGTATAACGATACTGCTATAAATAAATCAATTTTTATTTAAAGGAGAAATGAGATTATGAAGAAACAGATTTGCCTTGTAATGGCAGCTATGATGGCAGCAGGAATGTTAGCTGGATGCTCCGGCAGCGCAAAGGAAACCACAGCAGCAGCTACTGAAGCAGCAACAACCGCAGAAGAAACAAAAGCAGAGGAGACAACTGCAGAAGAAACTACAGCAGCAGCTTCCGGCGAAGAGACTGAGATCTTAGTTGCAGCAGCAGCAAGCTTAAAGAACGCTTACGAAGATAAGCTGATCCCAATGTTCGAAGAAGCAAACCCAGGCGTAACTGTAAAGGGAACCTATGACAGCTCAGGCAAACTGCAGACACAGATCGAGGAAGGTCTGGAAGCAGACGTATTCATGTCCGCAGCTAAGAAGCAGATGACAGCTCTGGATGAGGAAGGCATGATCGCTTCCGATACCATTACTGATCTGTTAGAGAACAAGATCGTTCTGATCGTTCCAACTGGAAATGAGAAGAAGCTGGAGAAGTTTGAGGACATCGAAAATGCAGACAGCATTGCATTAGGCGATCCTGCAAGTGTTCCAGCTGGACAGTATGCACAGGAGGCTTTAACTAACCTGGGTATCTGGGATAAGATCCAGGATAAGGTAAGTTTCGGAACCAACGTAACTGAGGTATTAAACCAGGTAGCAGCAGCAAGTGCTGACGCTGGTATCGTATACGCTACTGATGCAGCAAGCATGGCTGATCAGGTAGAAGTTGTTGCAGAAGCTCCAGAAGGAAGCCTTGCAAAGAAGGTTATCTATCCTGTAGCTGTTGTTAAGGGTACTGCTCATGAGGAAGTTGCAAAGGAATTTGTTGCTTTCTTACAGACTGATAAGGCAATAACAGTATTTGAAGAGTATGGATTTTCCAGTGCGCAGTAGTCAGTAACTATAAAACCGGGATGTTGTAAAGTAAGTTACAGTATCCCGGTTTTAATCAATTTCCCATATAAATCTCATAAGAAAAGAGGTTCTAAATGGACTGGTCCCCAATTTTGATTTCCATGAAGACAGCCAGTCTGTCTATTTTCATCACATTTTTTATCGGGCTGTTTGCAGCCTGGGCAGTGGTAAGCCTGAAAAATGAAACATTAAAGGTTATCTGTGATGGTATCCTGACACTGCCTTTAGTCCTGCCGCCTACAGTAGCAGGCTTCTTTTTGTTATATCTTTTCGGTGTAAAACGTCCTATCGGACAGTTTTTTATTGAATATTTCAGTGTAAAGATCGCCTTTTCCTGGATCGCGACTGTCTTGGCAGCTGTTACCATGTCATTTCCGTTAATGTACCGTTCTGCCAGAGGTGCTTTTGAACAGGTAGATCAGAACCTGGTTGCAGCGGCCAGAACACTGGGAATGAGCGAATGGGCTGTATTCTGGAAGGTGCTGTTTGCAAATGCAACACCGGGTATCTTAAGCGGCGGCGTTCTTGCTTTTGCCAGAGGTTTAGGTGAATTTGGCGCAACTGCCATGATCGCAGGAAACATTGCGGGAAAGACAAGAACACTTCCTATGGCGGTCTATTCAGAAGTAGCTGCAGGAAATATGGACGCAGCATATTCTTATGTAGCTATCATTGTTGTCATTGCATTTATTTCCGTTGTTCTTATGAACTGGGGCGCATTGATCCGCTCACGAAAGTTTTAATGTTCTCTCGGAGGTAAAAAGAATGGCTATTCAAACAGAACATTCTCTCCAGCTTGGAGTTGAAATAAAGAAAAAATTAAAAGAATTTGACCTGGACATTTCATTCAGCGCAGGAAAAGGGTGTCTGGGTATTTTAGGTCCTTCCGGCTGTGGAAAGAGTATGACTCTTAAATCCATTGCAGGTATCGTTACCCCGGACAGCGGCCGTATTGCCTTACAATATGCAAAAGGGGAAGCTGCCGGGGGAAGAGTTCTCTATGACTCGGCTTTAAAGATCAATGAAAAACCACAAATGCGCCGTGTAGGCTATCTGTTCCAGAATTATGCCCTTTTCCCAAACATGTCTGTTGAGGAAAATATTGCAGCCGGTCTTAAAGGAATGGAAAAGAAAAAGGCAAAAGTAGGAGAAATGATCGAACGTTTCCGCCTGACCGGTCTTGAAAAACGTTATCCGGGACAGCTTTCCGGCGGTCAGCAGCAGAGAGTAGCGTTAGCCCGTATTTTAGCTTATGAGCCGGAAGCACTGCTTTTAGATGAGCCTTTTTCTGCTATGGATACATACTTAAGAGAGGGTCTGCGTCTGGAACTTTCTAAAGTATTAGCTGACTATGACGGTGTTTCTGTTATGGTAACCCATGACAGAGACGAGGCCTTCCAGCTTTGCAAAAATATTATGCTGTTAGACAAGGGACATGTGCTGATCGCCGGAAATTCCAGAAAGATCTTCCAGGATCCTGTTACCTGTAAGGCAGCAAGACTGACCGGATGTAAAAATATTTCAAAAATTGAGCGTATTGGCGAATACCGGGTCCGCGCCCTTGACTGGGACAATCTGGAATTTGTTACAGACCGGACCGTTGGAGATGATATTACAGCAATTGGTATCCGTGCCCATGATTTTGAGCCTTTGGCAGGAGAAAAAGCAAAGACCAAAAAAGAGGCGGGAGAAGAAAACCTGATCCCTGTTGTAAAACCAGCTATTTCCGAAATGCCATTTGAGTGGTATATTACTCTTAGTAACGGCTTATGGTGGAAAAAGGAAAAGACCATCCACACCCATGACGCAGCAGGTGTAGTACCGGAATATCTCCGGGCAGATCCGTCAGCGATCCTGCTTTTAAAGGGAGAACTGTAGAATAGACATAAGAAAGGAAATGGGAAACATGGAGTTAGAAACTGGAAAAAAGCTTCGCACAGGAGCAGTTATTGTGGCAGCAGGACATAAAAGTAAAAATTCTGTTTTTAAACCCTTGCTTCCGGTGGGTGACAGTACGGCGATCCGCCGCATTATCATTACCTTAAAGCAGGCGGGAGTTTCCCCTATCGTAGTAGTAACAGGGGATAAGGCAGATGAGCTGGAAAAACATATTTCCAATCTCCAGGTGATCTGCCTTAGGAATGAGCAGTATGCTGTGACCCAGATGTTTTCCAGTATCTGTATGGGGCTTAACTATATAGAAGATCTTTGCGACCGCGTGTTTGTGCTCCCGGCGAAGTTTCCGGTTTTCTTACGGGAAACTGTGCAACGTCTGATGCAGTCAGATGCAGATGTGGTCCGTCCCATGTTTGACGGCCACAGAGGTCATCCTGTTCTTATTTCTTCTTCTGTACTTCCCTCTATTGTATCTTATCAGGGAAGTGATGGTTTAAGAGGAGCCCTTCGTCAGGCAGCAGAAACCTTTCAAGAAGAAAATATTCCCGTTGAGGACAAGGGGATCATTCAGGCTATAGAAACAGAGGGAGACAGCAGCGTTGATTTTATCCGGAAACAGCAGATCCAGGTCCATCCAAGGATCCAGCTTGGCTTAGAACGGGATGATATATTTTTTAATGCCCAGACAGCCCATTTCTTACAGCTTACTTCCCATACAGGTTCCATGCAGACAGCCTGTAAGCAGATGCATATGTCATACACAAAAGGCTGGAAGATCTTAAGAGAAGCAGAAAAACAGTTAGGCTTCCCGCTTTTGTTTTCACGGTCCGGAGGCAGTGACGGGGGGTCTTCCAAACTGACCCCTAAGGGAGAAGAATTTTTAAAACGGTATGTAAAAATGGAAGAAGACCTGAAAAAAGAGGGAGAACGGTTGTTTGAACTTTATTTCGGGAGAGAAGTATAAAAACAGAGTAAACTAAAAACAGGATGATTGCAGGTATGAGCTTGCAATGGTTCTGTTTTCGGTAAGTACCTTCCAGGCAAGGAAAATACCGGTAGTTGTAAAAAGAAGGGAATGGAACTGACCATCCAGGATCAGCTGGTTCATCTGTTCTAAGCATTCAGAAGCATTCTGCCATGAAAAATGGGGGATCACAGACATTTCCAGACTTTGTCTGAGAAAGTGTTCCTGGGATACACGGGCTATGGAGATGGGGGAAACCAGGGTTTCACGTTTGGGGTACCTTTGAAGAGGATGTTCCTTCCCAGGAAGTTGCAGAAGAAACCAGAAAAGAAGATTAGAAAAGAAGATTAAACTAAAAATGTTTGCATAATTGCAAAAAAATGTTATACTTAAGTAAGTAACACAAAAAGCAGTTTGGAGCTTTATGCAAGCAGTATGCAGGAACTGTCCGGTGATCCGGGAGAAAAACTGTGAAAAGCCGGTACGGCCATTGCTCCGGGATGAAGATCCCGGAAATGGCCCGCCGGTTTTTTTGCTATAGCGTTGTATTTAATTAAGAATAACGGAGGAAACTATATGGGGGAAAGCAGGCTTCACTACGGAATGTCGCTGAGGCTGTATTTTGAGGAAAAAGCTTTTGGACCGGGAATGGTCATGCTCCTTCGGGAGGTGGAGCGTACCGGTTCGCTGCAAAAAGCAGCAAAGGCTATGAATATGGCTTACAGCAAAGCCTGGAAGATGTTAAAAGGGGCAGAAAAAGAATGGGGATTTGCCCTTACAGACCGTGAGACCGGAGGAAAAGACGGCGGCGGTTCTACACTGACACCACAGGCAGAACGGCTGATCGAGGCATACGAAGGCTTTAAAAAGGATGCAGTAGATCATCTGGATCAGCTGTTTGCACAGTATTTTTCAGAGGAAAAGGTAGAAAAGATAAAAGGAATGGAGTGATATTATGGAGCCACAGGAGATCGTATTCTGTAAAGGAGGCGGCTGTACTGCCAAGCTGGGACCGGGAATACTGGCAAGAGTGTTAAATAACCTGCCAAAGACCTATGATCCCAACCTGCTTATCGGCTTTGACGGTTCTGATGATGCAGCGGTGTACAAGCTTACCGATGACCTGGCTATTGTACAGACACTGGATTTCTTCCCGCCTATGGTGGAAGATCCCTATATTTTCGGTCAGATCGCAGCAGCAAATGCCTTAAGTGACATTTACGCTATGGGCGGTGATGTAAAAACAGCTTTAAATATTGTATGTTTCCCGGAAGCAATGGATTTAAACATCCTGGGAAAGATCATGTTAGGAGGCAGTGAAAAGGTAAGAGAAGCAGGCGGCGTCCTTGCAGGGGGACATTCCATTGCAGACAGCGATGTAAAATATGGCCTGTCTGTAACAGGGGTGATCCATCCGGATAAAGTGTTTGCCAACAGCGGCTGTAAAGTGGGAGATGCGCTGATCCTTACAAAGCCACTTGGCGTCGGGATCGTATGTACGGCATCCCGTATGAAAGCAGCTTCCAAAGAGGCCTATGACCTGGCAGTGAAGTCCATGACTACATTAAATAAGTATGCGTCTGAGATCCTTCGTAAATACCGTTTACATGGCTGTACCGATGTGACGGGCTTTGGATTTTTAGGCCATCTTTGTGAAATGGTCACAGACCAGGCTACAGCAAGGATCTATAAGGACAAGGTGCCTTATATCCCGGAATGTGAGGATTATGTAGAAGAATTTTACCTGACAGCTGCTGCCCAGAGAAACAGAAACCATGTGCAGGATAAGGTGGAGTTTAGAAACTGCTCCTTTGCAACAGAAGAGATTTTATATGATCCGCAGACGTCCGGCGGACTGCTGGCATCTGTAGATAAAGAAGATGTTCCGGCTATTATGGAAGAACTGGAAAAACTGGGACTTCCCTGCGGCGTAGTAGGAGAGATCCTGCCGAAACAGGAGAAGGCGGTTATCATCCAGTAGATGAACATGGCCGCCCACGGGCGGCTTGACAAGATACATGCCAATAAACCGCCAACGGCGGTTTTGAATATCAGATTTATGGAAAGAGAGGAAGAAAACCATGAGATTAGATGAAAGAGGAAAACAGTGCCCATTACCAGTCATTGAAGCAAAGAAAGCATTAGAGGCATCTGCACCAGGAGAAAAGGTAGAAGTTGTTGTAGATAACGAGATCGCAGTCCAGAACTTAAGTAAAATGGCAGATCACAAAGGTCTTGCTGTATGCTCTGAAAAGACAGGTGAGCGTGAATTCTTAGTTACCATTACTGCAGGAGAAGGAAATGGTGAAGCTGCTGAAGCACCAGCTGCAGCAGAAGAAGTGACCTGCACACCAGATGGAAGAAGAAAAGGCATGGTAGTTGTCCTTTCCTCCAACCAGATGGGACAGGGGGATGAGGCCTTAGGAAAGCTTCTGATGAAGGGCTTTGTATTTGCACTGACCCAGCAGGATATGCTGCCGGAGACCATTCTTTTATACAATAGCGGTGCCTTCTTATCCTGTGAAGGTTCTGACAACCTGGAAGACCTTAAGACCTTAGAGGCACAGGGCGTGGAGATCCTTACCTGTGGAACCTGCTTAAACCACTACGGACTGGCTGAAAAGCGTCAGGTAGGCGGTGTTACCAATATGTATGAGATCGTGGAGAAAATGACCAAAGCCAGCGTAGTGGTACGTCCATAAGGCATTTTGTGCCAAGGCACATTCTTTTTTACTTAGAAAGTATAATTTTTTAGGAGAAGGTAAATATATGATACAGAGAAATGAACAGCTTGTGATTGTAAGAGGAGGGGGAGATATTGCTACCGGTACCATCAGCCGGCTTTTCCGCAGCGGATATCCGGTAGTGATCCTGGAGATATCCACACCGTCTGCGATCCGCCGTCAGGTGGCGCTTTCAGAAGCTGTTTATGACGGGGAGAGCAAGGTTGAGGATGTGACCTGTGTAAAGGTAGAGTCCTGGGAAGAAGCAAAAGAGGTATTAAAAGAGAAAAAGAAAGTACCTCTTTTAGTAGATCCGGAGTGCAATATCTTAAAACAGGTACGTCCATGGGCCTTAGTAGATGCGATTTTGGCAAAGAAAAATCTGGGGACAAACCGCCAGATGGCAGATAAGACCATTGCTTTGGGACCTGGTTTTAGTGCAGGTGTAGATGTAGATCTTGTAGTTGAAACACAGAGAGGCCATAACCTGGGCCGTATTATCGAAAAGGGACCGGCTACGCCCAATACAGGTACTCCCGGTATCATCGGCGGATACGGAAAAGAACGGGTCATCCATTCACCGGCAGAAGGAAAGCTTTACGGCAGAGTAAAGATCGGTGATAAGGTAGAAAAAGGACAGACCATTGCTGTAATCTGCACAGAAAACGGGGAAGAGGTCAAGGTAGAGGCAACTCTTACCGGTCTGGTCCGCGGTCTGATCCGTGATGCTTATCCGGTAACAGTTGGCTTTAAGATCGCAGATATCGACCCGAGAGAAAGTGAATATAAAAACTGCTTTACCATTTCTGATAAGGCAAGAAATATCGGAGGCTCTGTTTTAGAGGGCCTGATGTACTTAGAGGAAAAGCAGGGATATTAAGGAGGGGAGCATATGATCTATCTGGACAGCGCGGCTACTTCTTTTTACCGTCCGCCCTGTGTGGCAGAAGCGGTGGCAGAGGCCATTTCCAGTATGGGAAACTGCTCCAGAGGAGCTTATAAAGAAGCACTTACAGGAGCCAGAGTCATTTTTGAGACCCGGGTCCTTTTATCAGAAATGTTCCATGGAGATGGTCCGGAGCAGGTGGCATTTACAGCCAATTCTACCGAAAGCTTAAATATTGCCATTAAGGGGCTGATCAGACCGGGAGACCGGGTAGTGACAACGGTTTTAGAACACAACAGTGTGCTGCGTCCTTTATATGAAATGGAAAAACAGGGAGCAGAACTGGTCATTGTTGGCTGTGAACAGGCACCGGAAAGTGCCGGTGAAGAGGAAAAAGAACGGGTAAGACGCCTTGGAAAACTGGACTACAAAGCCCTTAAGGCAGCGATCACACCGGGAACCAGGGCAGTAGTCATGACCCATGCATCTAATCTTACAGGAAATCGTACAGATCTAAAAAAAGTAGGAGAGTGGTGCAGACAGGCCGGAGCCCTTTTTATCGTAGATGCATCCCAGACAGCAGGTCATTTTCCTATTAATATAGAAGAAAACCATATTGATGTGCTGTGTTTTACCGGTCACAAAGGCCTTATGGGATCCCAGGGAACAGGCGGACTGTGTGTGCGCAAAGGTCTTGCTGTAAAACCTTTATTATCAGGAGGAAGCGGTATCCTTACCTTTGAAAAACAGCATCCTTCAGTGATGCCTACAGCGTTAGAAGCAGGTACTTTAAACGGGCATGGCATTGCCGGACTGAGAGCTGCCCTTCTTTACATAAAAGAAGAAGGGATCGAGGCCATAGGCGCCCGGGAACAGAAGCTGATGCAGCTTTTCTATGAACAGGTAAAGGAGATCCCGGATATCCGCATTTACGGGGATTTTTCACAGAAAGACAGAGCTGCTATTGTGTCTTTAAACCTGGGAGAAGAAGAGTCCGGGGAAGTCAGCGACTATCTGTCAACAGAATATGGGATCGATACCCGTTCCGGCGGTCACTGTGCGCCTTTAATGCATGGGGCTTTAGGCACTGTGGACCAGGGGGCTGTGCGTTTCAGTTTTTCTCATTTTAATACAGAAGAGCAGGTGGAATGTGCAGTACGGGCATTGAAAGAGTACTAAAAAGGAATAAAACCCAAAAGAAAATATCTCAAAATACAAAAAACAGGACTGTGGACCAGGGAATTTCTGGTTACAGTCCTGTTTTTATTTTTTTAGTTCATGCCTGTCTCTATGCCGGAACATGCTGCATTAAGATCTCAGTAAGAGCAGTACCGCTGCTGGTATGACAGCGCACGATCTCGGTCTCCTGCTCATTGACCTCGTCTAAAGCGCAGCGGATCATCTTGTGGGAAACGGTATTGGTGAACAGAACTAAAAGATCCGGTCTTCCGATCTGCTTGTCCAGGCTGGCACTCATCTGAGTGAATACCTTTGCCTTGCAGTTATAGTTTTTACAGATTTTTTTATACTGGCTGACCATACGGTCATGTCCGCCGATGATAACAACGCTCATGAATGTAGCCTCCTTTGGTGTGTGCAATATAATGTGTTGTGTGCCCCTGAAAAGTGTATTTAGAACATGTTCTTGTATTATATGTATGGGGGAATGGTAAGTTATATGTTTCGTATCAGAATAGTTAGTGCTAACTAACTCTTGGTAAAATCATACATGATTTATAGGAAAATGTCCATAGGATTAAATGATAAGTTTTCTCAAAAACATGTTAATAATTTGGCGGGCTTGTTAATTCTAAAACTTTTTGCATAATATACAAAAATATTTAGATATTCTCAAAAACCTTATTATTTTTGCGGATTGTACCTAAAAAATTTTTAGGTTATACTGTTTACAGAGTTAAGAAAGCAATCCAACAGGTTGAAATAAACCGGTTAAGCAATAAAAACTACGAATTAAAAACTACGACTCAGGAAAGGAAGATAAGAACATGGCAGCAATCGCAGTAACATTTGTATTTGGAATTTTAGCTTACGATATGTATAAAGTAATCTGTGAGAAATAATAAAAGATAAAAATTGAAAATCAGCAAAGACCTGAAACAGTCTGGATCAACAGACGCTGTTTCAGGTCTTTTTGTTTTATATTTGTACACAGCTGTTTTCTTTACGGTATTAAGAATTTATGGTAAAATTACTCCAAAGACAAATTTTGGGGGAATTTATTTGAAGATTTCTGTAAAAACACAGGGAAAATGGACACAGACGGATACGTTGTGGTCCACGCTTTTTATAGACGATCGGTTAAAAAAAGATCCGGGTCAGGCAGACCATTCCCCTGTTCTTTCTTTTGTGGGAGGCGGGGGAAAAACCTCTTATATACGCCGTCTGGCCTGGGAAGGCAGAGAAAAAGGATACCGTGTGCTGGTAATGACTACGACCCATATGGCAGTTCCGGAATATTTTGGAGTATTGGAACCGGATCTGGGACAAGTAGAAAAAATGCTGGAAAAAGAAGGGATAGCAGTTGCAGGATGTCCTGCCAAAGAGGGAAAGATCGCTTTCCGGGACTGGGAGTTTTATGAAAAAGCAGGAAAACTGGCAGATGTGATCTTAGTGGAGGCAGATGGTTCCAAACGGTTTCCGGTGAAAGTGCCTGGACCAAAAGAACCGGTGATCCCTGAAAATTCCGATCAGATCCTTTGTATCTATGGTCTTGGAGCTTTGGGAAAACAGGCAGCCGACTGCTGTTTCAGGATGCAGCCGTCAGAACAGCTTTTAAAAATACCAGAGGATCAAAAAGATGGAAAATGGATCATGACAGAGGAGAAAATGTCTCTTTTAATGAAAAAGGGGTATTTAGAGCCATTGAGACAACAATTTCCTTACAGTCAGGTGATCCCGGTCTTTAACCAGGCAGATACCATGAAACTGGAAGAAAATGGAAAAAACATTCTGGAAAGAATGGAGGAAGAATGGGGAATATTAACAGGAGAACTGTGGAAGGAAACGTCATTTAACCTGTTTTAGGGGGATGTACTGTATAAAAAGATAAAAGAGGTAAGTACAATGAAGGTATCAATGATCTATATGGCTTCCGGATTTGGAAAGCGTTATGGGACCAACAAACTGATCACAGAATTCAGAGGCGAGCCGTTGTATCTTCACGGGCTTTTAAGCTTGCAAAAGGCAGCGAAATTGTTAGAAAAAACGGAAAAGATCAACTGTCAGCTGATCCTCATCAGCCAGTATGAACGGGTACTGTCCGGATCTGTGGAGCAGGTTCCGGAAGCAGAGCGCTTTTTTAATGAGGACAGCGACCAGGGAATTACAGCTTCTATTAAACTTGGCACAGAGGTTGCCTGGGATAATGCAGATGCATATCTGTATTTTGTGGCAGACCAGCCCTGTATGGCAGGAGAGACCATAGCCAGGTTTGTCAGTGAGTTTATGAAAAGCAAAAAAGGGATCGGCTGTGTGTGTGCAAAGGGACACAGAGGCAGCCCTAATATATTCCGTAGACGCTACAAAAAAGAGCTTCTTGCTTTGGAAGGAGATCAGGGCGGACGCCAGATCATGCAGAAATATCCACAGGAAATATGGATGATGGAAGTGGATGAAAGAGAATTAAAAGATATTGACCAGCCGGCAGATCTGACTGCATTGCGCCTGGAACTGGAAAATACGTGATCTTTCAGATATTAAAGACAGCAGAATTGTTTTAAAAGCACAAGGGAAGAAAAATGAAACAGAAAGAAAATGTAAAAGAGGAAGTAAAAGAAGAGGCCGGGGAAAAACAACAGAAGAATAACTTCGCCCAGGGAAGCATTGTTGTAAACATATTAAAACTGGCAGTGCCTATGACATTGGCACAGCTGATCAATGTGCTCTACAACATTGTAGACCGGCTTTATATCGGCCAGTTAAAAGATGAGGCGACCATATCTTTGACAGGTCTTGGACTGTGTCTGCCCATCATATCCATTGTGATCGCCTTTGCAAACCTGTTTGGAATGGGCGGTGCCCCATTGTGTTCCATTGAAAGAGGACGGGGAAACAATGAAGAGGCAGAAGCCATTATGGGAAATTCCTTTGCTATGATGGTTGTTGTAGGAGTTATCCTGACTGTGGTGGGACTTGTATTTAAACGGCCTATGTTGTATTTATTTGGCGCCAGTGACGCAACCATCGGATATGCGGACTCCTACATCACCATTTATCTGATGGGAAATATCTTTGTTATGACCGGCCTTGGAATGAACAGCTTTATCAATTCCCAGGGTTTTGGCACCATTGGAATGATGACTGTATTATTGGGAGCAGTTGCAAATATTATCCTGGATCCTGTTTTTATCTTTTTCTTTCACATGGGTGTGCGTGGGGCAGCGCTGGCAACGATCTTATCCCAGCTGATCTCCGCCATCTGGATCTTAAAATTCCTTACAGGTCCAAAGGCTATTTTAAAGCTGAAAAAGAACTGTATGAAACTGAAAAGATCCAGGGTCCTGCGTATCATTGGCCTTGGAATGAGCGGCTTTACCATGTCCATTACCAACAGTTCTGTCCAGGTCATGTATAATGCCATGCTCCAGAAAACAGGCGGTGATTTATATGTAGGTATTATGACGGTCATTAATACAGTCCGTGAAGTCATTTCCATGCCGGTCCAGGGCATTACCCACAGCTCCCAGCCTGTGATGGGATATAATTACGGTGCAAAAGAATACGGCCGTGTGAAAAAAGCAATTGTGTTTGTATCTGCTGTTTCTGTTTTGTATACATTAGGAATGTGGTCTCTGGTCCATGCATTTCCGGAGTTTTTCATCCGCATCTTCAACCGTACCGGGGATCTGGTGGAAGCGGGAATTCCGGCTATGCGTATTTATTTCTTCGGCTTTTTCATGATGGCGTTTCAGTTTGCAGGACAGGCCATCTTTGTTGGTCTTGGAAAAGCGAAAAATGCGGTATTCTTCTCTATTTTCCGTAAAGTGATCATTGTAATACCGCTGATCATTATTTTACCCAGTATGTTTCATATGGGAACGGACGGCATTCTTATGGCAGAACCGGTGTCCAACTTTATCGGCGGAACGGCATGCTTTGTGACCATGCTCTGCACCGTATGGCCGGAACTTACAAAAGGGGAAAGGGATAAAAACAAATGAAGATAAATTTGCGAAGGGTTACAACAGGCGCTGTTCTTATAGCAGCAGCGTCTGCTTTTTTGTTCTGTACCGGATTTACGAAAGCATCTGATCATGGGAACCATGAAAATGGTTATTTAAAGTCTGCAACCTATTACTCGGATGACTGGGTGATCAATTTCTGGAACAGTGAAAGCAGCCATATGGATGAGGAGTTAAAACAGATCCGGGAAGATGGGTTTAACAGCATTATTCTTGTAGTACCGTGGAGGGAATTTCAGCCATCTATGGCACCGGAACACTATAATGACTACGCATGGGAGAAGTTTGACCGGGTAATGAAGGCGGCAAAAGCCCAGGATCTGAAGGTCATGTTAAGAGTGGGATATACCTGGGACTATTACAGCAGTGAAAATGTACTGGCCCGTTATGAAAAGCTGCTTTATGACAGTGAAACAAAGAAAGCATGGCTTCACTATGCAAAACGGTTGTATGAAAAGGCGTCTGCTTATGACAATTTCAGCGGCGGTTTTATTACCTGGGAAGATTTCTGGAATTTTGCGGAAAATGGCAGTACCCTTTATGGAAGCGGGATCACAGGACGGAAAATGGCAGCACAGTGCGGCTATACCCAGTATGTAAAAGAACATTATACATTAGAAGAATTAGGAGAGATCTACAGGGATACCTTTGACTCTTATGGGGAAATCTATCTGCCGGCAAAAGAGTCTTATGCAAGAAAATTGTTTTTCCAGTTTTATGACCATTTTTTAAATGATATCCTTGCAGAGACCCAGACTGTATTTCCGGACCTTTCCATGGAAGTGCGTCTGGATGTGGATCCGGTAAGGCGGCTGGACGGGACATTAGAAGGTGCTCCTCATGATGCTACTTTTTCCTGTGGCTCATCCGGCTTTGCCAGTGCCATGTTCAGCGTTCCCATGGGATTTGAAAATAATGGGGAAAAAGTAACAGCAGCCCAGGCTCTTTCCAATGCAGCTTCTTATTTTGACCGGTTATTCCAGAGCAGCCAGCAGAAAAAGATCTACATTGACCAGTTCTTATTTACAGATAATACACCTGGTTTTGAACATAATGCCCAGCTTTTGGAAACGGAGAAAGCGGCTTATCTGGATGGAATGGCAGAGCTGTTTAGGGCAAAGACACTTGGATACGGGATCTGGACCTACAGGGATTACGGGGATAATAAAGTGTATAATTCCCAGTTTGCCCTTGCACAGCAGGGCTGGAAATTTTCCGGCGGGAGCAAAGTAGAAGAGCACAATGGAAGCAGGATGGCAGTGCTTCCGGTTTCCGGATGGATCAGCCAGGATATCCACAACCGCTCTGCAGGAATGGAAGAAAATAACCTGTATGTAAGTTTTCTGCTGGAAGGAGAAGGAAACTGCCGGGTCATGGTGCAGGCAGGAGGACAGAAGCAGACTGTATCTGCAGGCAGTCCGCAGACCGTGACCCTTAACTTTGGTACTGCATCTGCAGGAGAACTGGTCATTTCAGCCCAGGGAACAGGAACAGTATACATAGATGATGTAAAAGTGTATACTGGCATTACGCAGGGGGACATGTACCATATGGACGGAACAGAAAGCTCCTGTATCCAGGCAGTACGTGCCATGAACGCAAAAGTCCGTTAAAAAAGCGCGCTTAGAATAAAAAAAGAGTTTCGGAACATAATAGTCTGGTAACCTTTAAACCTAAGAAATGTTTGAATGAAAGATCAGGAGGGACCAGATTATGACGAAACTGGAATGTAGCGCAAAAAACTGTGTACACTATGCGGAAGGGTGCTGCTGTAAGAGTTCTATTACAGTAGACGGGGCTCATGCACGCTGTGCAGATGATACCTGCTGTGCAAGTTTTTCTGAAAACACAGGCGGAGTCTTTAAAAATCTTTTTAAAACGCCTGAGTCCAAACTGGATGTGGTTTGTGATGCGGACAGCTGCAGATATAATGAAGATCACTGCTGCTGTGCAGGAAAGATCGATATCCGTGGAGAAGGCGCCTGTGACTGCGGAGAGACCTGCTGCGGTACTTTTGAGCAGGGATAACGGACAAAAAAATAAATAAAAAACCTATTGACAAAGAAAATAAAATAGAGTATAGTAATAAAAGTTGTGAGAACGACTGACAGGAAAGCAGGTATATCCGCCTCACCCTGGCACGAGCAAGTGACCCGGGTTCATATTTCAGACACTGACTGAAAACTGAATGTTTTGGTTTGATTTTTATCTGGTATCGTATTGAGAGACAGATAAAGGTTTCAGTGAAAGATTATGTATTTTTGCGGATGGCACTGGCTATCCGCTTTATTTTTGCTCTTCATTCAAAAACATGACTATGGAGGTGTACAACTATTAGCGAATTAATGATTAACGAACAGATCAGAGACAGAGAAGTAAGATTGATCGGTGAAAATGGTGAACAGTTAGGAATTATGTCTGCAAGAGACGCTTTCAAGCTGGCACAGGAAGCAGAACTGGATCTGGTAAAGATCGCACCAACTGCTAAACCACCGGTATGTAAGATCATCGATTACGGAAAATACCGTTACGAGCTGGCTCGTAAGGAAAAAGAAGCCCGCAAGAAACAGAAAGTAATTGATGTAAAAGAAGTTCGTTTGTCCCCGAATATTGATACTAACGACCTGAACACAAAAGTAGGAGCTGCCAGAAAGTTCCTGGAAAAGGGAGACAAAGTAAAAGTTACTCTTCGTTTCCGCGGTCGTGAAATGGCACATATGTCCAAGTCAAAATACATTCTGGACGATTTCGCTGAGAGTCTGGCTGATATCGCAGTAGTAGATAAGCCCTCAAAGGTGGAAGGAAGAAGCATGGTTATGTTTTTAACTGCAAAACGTTAAAATAGAAAGTTTTAAGGAGGAAATTTACAATGCCAAAGTTAAAAACCAGCAGAGCTGCAGCAAAGCGCTTTAAAAAGACAGGAACCGGTAAGTTAGTCCGCAATAAAGCTTACAAGTCTCACATCTTAACTAAGAAGTCTACTAAGAGAAAGAGAAATCTTAGAAAAGATATCGTTACCGATGCTACTAACGTAAAGGCAATGAAGAAGATTTTACCATATCTGTAAGTTTTAGATTGTAGAAGGAGGAATTACCGATGGCAAGAATTAAAGGCGGTTTAAACGCAAAGAAGAAGCACAATAGAATCCTGAAGATGGCTAAGGGCTACAGAGGCGCTCGTTCTAAGCAGTACAGAGTTGCTAAGCAGTCCGTTATGCGCGCACTGACCAGCTCCTACGCAGGCAGAAAAGAGAGAAAGAGACAGTTCAGACAGCTCTGGATTGCTCGTATCAACGCTGCAGCTAGAATCAACGGCCTTTCTTACAGCAAGTTCATGTACGGCTTAAAGCAGGCTGAGGTTGATTTAAACCGTACGGTTCTGTCCGATATGGCTATCAACGATGCAGAAGGTTTTGCTAAGTTAGCAGAACTGGCAAAGAGCAAACTTGCTTAATCTGTCAGAATTATTATAAATAGTAAGCACCGGGAATGACTGAAAAGTTGTTCCTGGTGTTTTTTTGTTGCCATGCATTTTATGCATCTGAAGGAAGCTGCCGGTAGCAGGTTCAAAGTAAAGAAATACCGCCTGCATCCAACAGAACTGGCAGCAGACGGTATTTGAAGATTTTTGGGATAAATACAATGTTTTGAAGCGAATCTGATGTGATCAGATCAGGCCACAGCGTTCGCCTTGGGGAATATCCCTCTGTATACATGCAGGAAGTAAATGATCTCTGTAATGGCTGTAATGGTCCAGGAGAAAACATAAAGCAGATACAAAGACGGGATCGTCTTAAAGTAGGCAAATACAGTGTAGACCCATACAACACGGAATACACAGGAACCCATGATCACGATGAACATGGGAACCAGACTCTTTCCAAGGGCTCTGGAAGCGGCAATGGTGCAGTCCATAAAAGCAGAAACACCATAGGAAAAGCCCATGATGGTAAGGCGCTTAAGACCGGCAGTAATGACTTCAGGATCAGCTGTAAACAGAGATAAGAACTGTTTTCCGAAGATAACTAAGAGCAGTCCCATAGCACCTCCGATGCCGAAAGAATACAGCAGGCTGATCAGATAGCTCTTTAATACCCGGTCACGTTTTCCGGCACCCAGGTTCTGGCTCATAAAGCTGGCGCATGCGGTATAGATAGCTGCCATTACGTCATAGATCAGGCCGTCGGAGTTTGCAGCCGCAGAATTTCCTGCAACCATAGTGGCGCTGAAGGAATTGACACCTACCTGTACAAACAGGTTTGCAAGGGCGAAAATAGCATTCTGCAGACCGGAAGGAATACCGATCTTTAAGATGTCGATGGTCTTTGACGGGTCCGGACGGAGCTTTGATAAATGCAGTCTGTAATCTGTATTGATACAGAACAGATCCCGTAAGATCAGTCCGGCAGATACATACTGGGATATGGCACTGGCAGTTGCAACACCGGCTACATCCATCTTGCAGATGACGACGAAGAACAGGTTCATGATCACGTTTAAAACGCCTGCAAGGAGCAGATAGCGTACCGGCCTTGCTGTATCACCGTCTGCGCTGAAAATAGCATTACCGCAGTTATAAACAGCCAGGGCAGGCATTCCAAGGAAGTAAATGCGAAGATACAGCACAGAGCCGTCGATCAGTTCTTCCTTTGTATGTAAGATCTCAAGGACAGGTCTTGCAAAGCAGATACCGAATAATAACAGGGCCAGACCGCTGCAGATACTGACGATAAGAGCAGAGTGGACCGTATGGGAAAGAGCCTGCTTTTTCCCGGCGCCAAGATAGAGGGCGGTAAGTACATTGATACCACCCGCCAGACCAATGAGAAAGCCTGTAAACATCGTTACCAGGATCGCAGTGGAACCAACGGACCCCAAAGCTAACGGCCCCGCAAAACGTCCTACAACGGCGATATCCGACATATTAAAAAGAACCTGGAGGACATTGGAAAG
>OHGH01000546.1_pt1 | contig 19224 bp, 20 predicted proteins | sample 1567801 | NCBI WGS metagenome assembly OHGH01 (sample SAMEA3879519, study PRJEB24766) | human gut metagenome | biome: human-associated habitat; feature: feces | place: USA | collected 1985/1987
CATCGATATGTACGTGAAGCCCGCAGCTCCCGTTCACCTTCACGTCACACAGGTCGAGCACCCAGCAGACCTTCTCCAGTTCCCGCAGGCCGGCTTCACCGACCAGGATCGGACTGACCAGCTCGAATGTGTCGTTACCGCTTATGCTGCTGTCCGTCACGAGTTTCCAATGCGGACGGGTGGTATGGTTGTAGCTTTCCACCGTAACCTCGATGCCGGCCTCCCTGAGCTCGCGTGCGAGCCGTTCACGGGAACAGTTGTAGGCCTCGATCTCGATACCGAACTTGCGGTTGAAAGTGTAATCCGGTGCGGCTGTCGCCGGATGGATATTCAGACCCTCCTCACGTTCCCTCATCCGGCGCAGGGCGTTCACTACAAAGCCGTAATTGCCGTTGGTCACCATTCTCGCGATTTCCGCACGGGGAACCCCCAGAAGGAACAGCTGCCGGATCTTGCTTGTCTTCGTTGTCTCTTGTGCTAAAATGCTTCTAATTTGCTCGTTCATAACTTGTTACCTCCTTTATGATTCTACTACTAAGGTAATGCTTCTATAGGAGAATTCGTAATTATAAGAACCTTATTATCATGCTATTAGCTTACTTTATCTTAGGCTAAAAGTCCTTATTTAAGGTGTCTGTATCCTAACATCCGCTACCGGTCGATATCGGATTCCTCCAGATTGATGGCATATCTTCTCTACCGATTCAGGAAGGTCTGTTCTTTTCCTTTTCTGAGTTCATATCTTAAAATCTTAAATTATTAAATTACACAACCGGTATTGTCTCGGAATACAAAATAAAGGAAGAAGAGGACCGGACGGAACAAAACCACCTGTCACTTATAGTCATCTAAAGCCGATTATCGCTATGATACACATGAGGGAGACGGACATACCGTTCCTCTCGGACGGTTCTTCCTATGCGGAGGTGACGTCAGAGGCCCGCTGCCTGTAGCGGCTGGAAAAACGGGCGGGATTCCGTTTCCCTGTCCACCTATCCTTTTAAATCCTTATGGGCAGGTGTGGGAGCATGCATCCACCCTGATACGGATCCTTAAATTATCGGTCTACAAGAAGTGTGAAAGTATCAATCCGTTAATGGAGACGATAAAGAAAAACAATAAGGCGTATACGGCTACATGTTATTCTCCATTTACAGATGTGTAGAAGTAGCAATCCATTAATGGAGACAATGAAAAAACAATAAGGCGTATACGGCTACCTGTTATTCTCCATTTGCAGAAGTGTAGAAGTAGCAATCCATTAATGGATAATAGGGCATGTAAAGGGCAGATTTTCCGTATATTCGCCTCCTTATCTCCGAATTATGGGCGTAAACATGGTCATGGAGATATATCTATCCTTTAATGGGGAGAACAGCCGGCAAATATCTGATGGAAAAGCCCCACAAACCACAGGAAAATAGCCACACAATGGTCTGATACACAATAATTATTGGAGAAACATGGTCCGTTCCTGCGGACAGCAAGTTGTGTTTTCGTTAAACGAAAACAGGACGGTTTAACGGCAATCATGCCGCCAAACCGTCCGTTAAGCAGGCTCCGAAGTCGCTTGATTTACCTGTAAAATAAATTCTTCTATCTTAGAGTGCTTTTCCAATAAATTGTTATTAAGAATAATTATTTCCTTTGCAGATTTTCGAAATAATTTGATGGTGTCATTCCTGTTTGCTTTTTAAACATTCGACTAAGATGTTGCGGATATTCAAACCCCAACCCATATGCTACCTGTGCAATACTTTCACCCGTAGCAAGTTCGTTTTTTGCCAGTTGTATTATGTATTGACGGATATAATTACTTGCTGTATCACCTGTTGTCTTTTTTATCATATCCCCGAAATAATTCGATGACATGCAAAGTTTGTCGGCGCAATACTGCACTGTCGGTAAGCCATATGTCAGTTGCATGTTCCTGTCAAAGTAATCATGCAACAAACGGTCGAATTTCATCAACATATCCGAATTATCGAGTTTCCGGGTGATGAACTGGCGGTTATAGAAACGCTGGCAGAAGTTCAGGACCAACTCGATATAGCCCACAATGATGGAGTCTTGAAGTTCATCGTGCCTTTTCTGGAGTTCATCCCTTATCTGGCGCATCAGTGATGTCAAGATACCATGTTCTTCGTCGGTCATGTGCAGGGCTTCATTGACACGGTAATCGAAAAAGGAATAATTCTTTATCGTCTTTTCCAACGGGGTGCCGTGCAACAGGTCTGGATGGAACAGCAGTGCCCAGCCCGTCAGCATCACCCGTTCACCGTTGTCCTCTTTTCCGCCGATCTGTCCGGGGGCGACGCAGATGACCGTTCCCTTCTTGTAGTCGTACTTCCCACAACCGTATGCCAGGTCTATTTCCGCTTCGTCATGAAAGAAAATGCCATAGATGCTGTAATTGTTCAGGCTATGACGCACTGGGGACACTTCCGCATAGTCAATGACACTGACCAGCGGATGCCTGTCGGTATGTCCTACCCACCGGCTGTAATCGCCCACGTTTCTGACCTTCAGAATTTTGTTCATAGCATTTATATAGCTCCTTTCTTGCGAATACAAAGGTACATTATTTCAATCACATAGCCGAATGTCTGACATACCAAATTCAGTAAAAATGATACAAGTTACCCACTTATCGTTAAGTCCGCTGTCGTGTAACCCGGTAATTTTGCATCATCAAAAGAAATCAAATGATGAATGAACGAATTGACATTCCAGCGGAATTGTATGAAGATGAAGTCGTGTGCTTCTTTGCAGACCGTTATCATACTTCTACCGAAAATGTGGTGAGATGTTTTCTCGTACAGGACGGGATTTGCCCGGAACAGGAAAATGAACCCATAACTTTCCGGTTGGAAGATAATGAAATGGAGATTATGCGAGGCTTGACTTATGGAGGTCATTCTTAAAAATTACAGGATTTATGGACAGAAGAGATTTTTTGAAAATGTCATCAATGACCGCCTTACTGGCAGCCGGGGATTGGACGGGATTGTCGAAAATCTTTGCCCAATCTACGTCTCGGTCTAAAAACGGTTATTCGAACGGGAATAATCCATCGGGGAATATGGAATACAGAAACCTCGGAGGACTGGCCGTATCAGCCATCGGTCTGGGCTGCCTGCCGATGGTAGGCTATTATGGCGGGAAATATGAAAAAAGGGATATGATTGCCCTGATCCGGCGTGCTTACGACAAGGGTGTGACCTTTTTCGATACGGCGGAGGTGTATGGACCTTATACCAGCGAAGAGTGGGTCGGAGAAGCACTCGCCCCGTTCCGTGACAAGGTGGGAATCGGTACGAAGTTCGGTTTCGGAGCCGAGGAAAAGCAACCAACCGCACTGAACAGCCGTCCCGACCATATTCGTCGCGCAGTGGAAGGGTCGCTCCGGCGGTTGCGTACAGATCATATTGACCTTTTATACCAGCACCGTGTCGATCCGACCGTGCCGATGGAAGAGGTCGCCGGTACGGTCAAGGATTTGATGCAGGAGGGAAAGGTATTGCACTGGGGACTGTCGGAAGCCAGCGCACGCTCCATCCGTCGCGCCCATGCCGTATGTCCTTTATCAGCGGTACAGAGCGAATATGCTATCTGGTGGCGAGAACCAGAAACGAAGATATTTCCGACGCTTGAAGAACTGGGCATCGGTTTCGTTCCCTATTGCCCGTTGGGACGTGCTTTCCTTACCGGGGTAATCGACGGGAACAGCCGTTTCAAACAGGGAGACCGCCGATGGAACCTGCCGCAATTCACGCCCGAAGCCTTAAAGCACAATATGCCGCTTGTCGCCCTTGTCCGCAAATGGGCGGAACGCAAAGGCATCACCCCGGCGCAGTTCGCCCTCGTGTGGATGCTTTCGCGCAAGGCGTGGATAGCCCCGATACCCGGCACGACCAATCCCGACCATCTGGATGATTTTCTCGGTGCGGCAACCGTTCGTCTCACTCCCTACGAAATGGAAGAGTTCGACAAGGAATATGCCGCAATCGACCTTATGGGGCACCGTGCCGACCCGTTTACCGAAAGCCAAATCGACAAATAAAGAGTATAAATGATGAAAAAGTTTTTATTGATTCCGTTTTTATTGCTTGCCGTCTTGTCCATGGCGGCTTGCGGAGGCGGTTCTGACGAGCCGTTCACTCCTGAACAGCCCGAACAGCCGGAAAATCCGGGTGGCGGTGATGATTCCGATGATAATCCCGACACGCCTGTTCCCGGTGGGAACGGTCGCTACCTTGTTCTTTATGCTTCCCGCACGAACAATACCGAACGTGTGGCGCAACTGATTCAGACGACACTCGACTGCGACATGCTTGAAGTGGAGCCGGAAACGGCATACGACAATGATTACAACTCCATGTTGGAACGGTCGCAAGAAGAACTGGCTGCCATCCGTCAGGGCAATTATCCGCCTGTCAAAACCTCGATGGAGAGTTTTGACGATTACGACATCGTATTCGTCGGTTATCCAATCTGGTACGGCAGTATGGCGACACCGATGCAAACATTCCTGCATTCCCATGCCTCCAAACTTGCCGGAAAACAAATCGCCCTGTTCGCCACCAGCGGCAGCAGCGGCATTTCCGCTTCGGTCAGCGAGGCCCGTAGCCTTTGCCCCGATGCGACAATCATCGACCGTACCCTATTACTGACCTCTTCAGGTCTTTCGCAAATGGCGACACGTGTCCCATCATGGCTTGAAGAAATCGGAGCGAGCCGTGAAGAATCGGAAACACCGGACGAAACATCTCTGAAAATGAAGATCTCGGTTGGCGACCGCACGATTACCGCCACGATGGAAGACAATGCGGCAGGCCGGGATTTCCTCTCCCGTCTGCCGTTGGAGGCTACGTTGAACGACTACAACAACACGACCGAGAAAATATTTTATCCCGATCCGGCTCTGACGGCCGAAGGCGTGACACGCGGTTGTGCGCCCACGCCAGGCGACATCACGATTTATGCGCTGTGGGGCAACGTGGCGATTTTCTGCAAGAACTGGTCACATAGCAACGACCTGATTAAAATAGGCCGTATCGACGGCAATGACATCGAAGCTCTGAATATCGGAGGAGATATAACAGTAAAATTTGAAAGGCAATAAGTATGACGATAGAAGATTTCAAGACATACGTAAAGACACGGAAGCCTCTTGATACGGAGGAAATACACCGTTTTATGGACGAGATGAGCAACGAAGCCCGTCGCGTCACTTTCCGTCTGAATACGGCTTATCATACGCCGGATGAAGTACGTGGACTGTTATCCAAACTGTTCGGCTATGAAGTTCCGCAATCATTGCGCGTTTTTCCACCCCTCTATGCGGATTTCGGTAAAAACATCACCGTAGGCGAAAATGTGTTTATCAACGCTTGCTGTCATTTTCAAGACCACGGTGGAGTCATGATAGGCGACGGATGCCAGATAGGTCATAATGTGGTCTTTGCCACGCTCAACCACGGTTTTGCACCAGAAGAACGAAAATCCACTTATCCTGCACCTATCGTATTAGGCAGGAATGTGTGGGTCGGCTCGAACGCCACCATTCTGCAAGGCGTGACCATCGGTGACAATGCCGTTATTGCGGCAGGCGCGGTCGTTACGAAAGACGTAGCGGCAGGTACGGTCGTGGGCGGCGTCCCTGCACAGTTCATCAAGAATATTAACGACAAGTAATAACTTAAAAACAAATTGATATGTTAGGCAATTTCACTTTTCACAATCCCACGAAACTGTACTTCGGGGAAAACTCTTTAGAGAATCTGAGTAAAGAACTGGACAAGTACGGAGAAAAAGTCATGCTGGTGTACGGCGGCGGGGCCATTCGCAAGAATGGCATCTACGATGCGGTGCTGGCAGAGCTGCGCAAAGCAGGCAAACAGACGGTTGAACTGTCGGGCGTCATGCCCAATCCCACCATCGAGAAGGTCATGGAGGGTGTGGCACTTGCCAGAAAAGAAGCGGTAGATTTGATCCTTGCCGTCGGCGGCGGGTCTGTCTGCGACTATTGCAAGGCGGTGGCAGGCTCCACGTACTGCGAACATGACCCATGGGAGTATTATTTCAACAATTTCGGGGAAATGACCTGCCGCTGGATTCCTGTCGGCTGCGTGCTCACGATGGCAGGAACGGGGTCGGAAATGGACAGCTGTTCCGTCATCTCCAAGCACAGCGAGAACCGGAAGAAGTTCTATTATTTCCGCAATCCCGATTTCTCCATTCTCAATCCCGTTTACACCTATACCGTGCCCAAGCACCATACGGTGGCAGGCATTTACGACATCATGTCGCACATTCTGGAACAATACCTTTCGGGGACGGACGACAACACGACCGACTACATCGCCGAAGGGCTGATGCGCTCCCTCGTTGCCAGCTCTCGGAAAGTGCTCGGCAATCCGGAGGATTACGAAGCACGCAGCAACATCATGTGGACCGCGACATGGGCTTTGAACGGACTTCTCGCCTGCGGTAAACCCACCGACTGGATGGTACACATGCTGGGACAGGCCGTAGCCGCCTATACTGACGCGACCCACGGACATACGCTCTCGGCTGTCAGCGGGGCTTATTACCGTCTGCTCATCAGCCGCTCAAAGGATGCCGAGAAGAAATTCTGCCGCTTGGCGGAGAATGTATGGGGTATATCTTCTGATGGCAAGACCGAAAAGGATATTGCTGTTGAAGGACTGCTGAGAATGGAAGAGTGGATGCGTGACTTGGGACTGGCAATGAATATCACGGCCTGCGGTGCCGATGCGTCGCAACTCGAAGGCATGGCCGATGCATGCCCCATTAACGAAAGCGGCTATGTCGTCCTTACCCGTGAGGAGGTAATCGAGGTGTTGCGTCAAAGCCTTTAATACCATTTTGAGGATGAGAAAATCAATATTGACCATCTTGTTTCTCTCCCTTTTGCTGTCGTGCAATACGCAACCGGCAAAGGAGGGAAACAAACAAAACAGTACGGAAATGGAAAAGAAGAATATAGGAAACCTGCTTGCTCTCTATCCCAAACCGCTGACCGTTGTCGGTGCGGAGGTCGAGGGCAAAGTGAACTGGCTTGTTGTGGGCCATACGGGTATCATTGGTCACGACCGGATTCTCGTGAGCATGAGCAAAAGCCATTATACCAATCAAGGAATAAAAGATTCCAAAAAACTTTCGATCAACCTTGTCAGTCGTGAAATGTTGCCGAAAGCCGACTATGTGGGCAGCGTGAGCGGCGCATCGGTCGATAAATCAAACGTATTCGAATACCATTGGGGAGAGAACGGCACGCCCGTAATCGATGCCTCGCCACTGACGATGGAGTGTGACGTGGTGGACATCTATGATACCGAAGGCTTCGACAACTTTATCTGTTCCGTCGCAAATACTTACGCCGCTCCCAATGTACTTGACGCTGACGGAAAACTTGATTATACGCGGTTGAAACCCGTGCTGTTCGAGTTCCCGACCTATTCTTACATGGCCACCGGAGAGATTATCGGCAAATGCCTGAACTTGGACAAGCAGCCGGGAATGTGCGCTAAGGAGCCGATGACCGCCGACGGTATCGTGCGCCTGTCGAAAATAGAAGTTTACCCGCAATATCTCGACGAATATATGAAATACGCAACCGAGGTGGGCGAAGTCTCCCTGCGTACCGAACCAGGTGTATTGACGATGTACGCTGTCAGCGAAAAGGAGAATCCCTGCAAGGTAACAATTCTTGAAACATACGCAAGCCGTGAAGCATACGAGAAGCACATCGCTTCGGAACACTTTCAGAAATACAAGCAGGGAACGCTGCACATGGTCAAGTCATTAGTGCTGGCTGACCAGACGCCGCTCAACCCTGCGAACAAAATCAATAACTTCATTCAGTAAAGAATCATGAACCGAATTATTTTAATTTCAGTATTCATCCTTTTAACAATCCATGTTATGGCACAGGAAAAGATAGTACAGACAGCCGGGTGCGACCAGTTAGGCGAGTTCGCTCCGAAATTCGCAGAACTCAACGACGATGTTCTTTTCGGCGAGGTATGGAGCCGCACCGACAAGCTCGGTCTTCGTGACCGCAGCTTGGTAACGATAACCTCTCTTATAAGTCAAGGTATTACGGACAACTCGCTGACATATCATTTGCAGTCAGCGAAGAGCAACGGCATCACCCGCACCGAAATCGCCGAAATCATCACACATATCGGCTTCTATGCCGGTTGGCCTAAAGCATGGGCGGCATTCCGTCTGGCGAAAGACGTATGGGCGGAAGAGACGGCCGGCGAGGATGCAAAATCTGCATTCCAACGTGAAATGATTTTCCCCATCGGCGAACCCAACACGGCGTATGCCAAATATTTCACCGGCAACAGTTACCTCGCATCGGTTTCGCGGGAACAAGTAAACATCTCCAACGTGACTTTCGAGCCTCGCTGCCGCAACAACTGGCACATCCATAAAGCCACGAAAGGCGGCGGTCAGATGCTTATCGGTGTGGCCGGGCGCGGCTGGTATCAGGAAGAGGGCAAACCGGCGGTAGAGATTCTGCCCGGTACGGTCATCCACATTCCCGCCGGCGTGAAACACTGGCACGGTGCGGCGGCCGACAGTTGGTTCGCACATCTGGCATTCGAGGTTCCCGGAGAAAACGCTTCCAATGAGTGGTTGGAACCCGTTTCCGACGAAGAGTATGATAAACTTTAATAATAAGTCGTATGTATAGGTTCTTATTGATATTGCTGTCGGTGGTCGGCATGGCGACCGCCACCGGCGCACAACAAAGACAGGATATGAGCAAAGGAAAATCAAACAACAAAATACTGGTAGCCTATTTTTCGGCGACGGGAACGACGGCACGAGCTGCCGAAAAACTGGCGGATGTTACGAACGGAGAGCTTTATGCGATTGTGCCTGCACGATCCTATACGAGTGCCGACCTCGACTGGAACGACAAACAGTCGCGCAGTTCGGTAGAGATGAACGACCCGAAGTCGCGACCAGCAATCAAGAGCAAAAAGGAAAACATCGCCGATTACGATGTCATCTTCATCGGTTATCCCATCTGGTGGGACCTCGCACCGCGCATTATCAATACGTTCATTGAAAGCCACGACCTGAAGGGCAAAACAGTCATTCCTTTCGCCACATCCGGAGGTAGCACGCTTGCGGGCAGCACAGCGGCGTTGAAGAAAACCTATCCCGCGCTGAACTGGAGAGAGGGACGCCTGCTTAATCGTGCCGATGAGAAAAGCATTCGCACATGGATAGATAACAGTAAGCTATGAAAAGAAGAAAGATTCGCAGCTTAAGTGTCAGTGAAATAGGCATGGGCTGCATGGGATTCTCCCACGGGTACGGTCAAGTACCGGACGCAGGATATACCGAAGAAGCCATTCGGGAAGCGTTCGGTTATGGATGCAATTTCTTCGATACGGCAGAGGGATACGGGAAGGAACTTTATTATCCCGGACATAACGAGGAAATTGTCGGGCGTGCGGTCAAAGGCTTTCGCAATGAGGCCGTGATTGCCACAAAACTGCATATCCAGCCTGAGACGGTTGAAGATTGCGGTTCCGTTTATGTTGCCGTCCGACGCCACCTTGAACGCTCATTAAAGAATTTGCAAAGCGATTACGTGGATCTGTACTACCTGCACCGCATCAACATGGAGGTGGACTATCTGGAGGTCGCCCATGCGATGGGCAGGCTCATACAGGAGGGCCTTGTCCGCGAATGGGGCATTTCGGCGGTGGACAAGGCTCAACTCGAAGCTGCACACGCCGTAACGCCCGTGGGTGCCGTGCAGAATATCTACTCTATGGTGGAACGCACTTCTGAAAAAGAGGTCATTCCTTTTTGCGTGGAAAACGGGATAGCGTTTGTGCCATTCTCGCCTGTCGCCAGTGGACTTTTGTCCGGAAAAATCACATCGGATACGAAGTTCGGCCGGGTCGATGACGTGCGTGTATGGATTCCCCAACTGAAACGGGAGAACATAGCCGGCAATATGCCCATTGTTGAAATGCTCCGGAGTTTTGCCGCAGAAAAGCAGGTGACTCCGGCGCAGGTTTCCTTGGCTTGGATGCTCCGTAAATATACGAATGTCGTGCCTATTCCCGGTTCGAAGAACAAAGAGCGTATCATGGAGAATTTACGGGCGTGCGAAGTGCAACTGACGGATGAAGAGTTCGACAGATTGGAGTCCAAACTCGACAGATTGCCGGTATATGGCATACGCGGCCATGCGGAGACCGAACAGACTTCATTCGGAAACAACTGGTTAAAACGAAAATAATTCAAGCATGAAAAGAATACTGATTTTAGGAGCATCCGGAACATTCGGGAAAGCTCTTGTCGAGAAGCTGAGCAATAACGAAGAGTGTCATCTGACGCTTGCATCCCGTCATGCCTCGGCTTGCTATCACGAAAGTGAGCGATGTCATGTCGTCGATTGTGACGCCATGAAAACGGATGATTTGCAGCAGGCGATGGCGGGTTGCCATGTGGTGTATTGCGCCATATCGGGCGATGATTTGCCTGTTATCATTGAAAACACGGTATCAGCCATGAAGAAGGCCGGTTTACGCCGTCTTATCTTTATGGGAGCCGTGGGAATCTATGATGAAATCCCGATGGACATGGACGATGAAGACAACGTAAAAAACAATCCCGACCAAATACCCAACCGCAAAGCGGCGGATATTGTGGAAAACAGCGGTCTGGATTACACGATACTTCGTCCGGGGTATCTGCAGGACGGGGATAAGAATGATTTCACATTGACCTTCAAAGGTGAGCAAGCCAAGGGATACGTTTCGACCATCCCCTCCGTTGTCGGGCTTGCCGTTCGTCTGATACAGGATGACACGCTCTATGTCCGTCAAAGCGTGAGTATTACCCGTGATATGTCTGATACGGAAAAACTTTGAATCACGATGGAAATACGTTTTGAAAAAAAAGTAGCATTCATTACGGGTGCAGCCGGCGGTATTGGTTATGCCGCCGCACGGATGTTTGCCGAAGCAGGTGCGTCGGTTGCCATGGCCGATTTGGATAGTCGGGTAACAGACCGTGCCAAGGAACTGGAAGCGGAAGGACACGATGCCATCGGTATCAGGTGCGACATATCGGACGAAGCGCAAGTGAAAGCGGCTGTCGAAAAGGCAGTCGCTGTTTTCGGCAAATTGGATATAGCCTATAATAACGTGGGCATACATGCCGCCGTGCGGGAAGATCTGGCAGAAACCGAAGGCTGGGATTTCGACCGGGTAATTTCGGTCAATCTGCGTGGCGTGTGGAACTGTATGAAGTACGAACTTGTCGAGATGAAAAAGCACGGCAAGGGAGCCATCGTGAACTGCTCGTCGCAGGGCGGTCTGGTAGGCATCCCCTGTATCGGGGCTTACAACGCCTCGAAGCACGGTGTACTGGGGCTGACCAAATCGGCAGCGTTGGAGTATGCCCGGCAGGGGATCCGCATCAACGCTATCTGCCCCGGCACCTGCGAGACACCGATGGTACGTCAGGCCATTGAGCAGTCGCCCGACCACATGGCACGTGTCATCGACGCCATCCCGTTGGGGCGTGTCGGCAAGGCGGAAGAAATCGCTTCGATGGTGCTGTTCCTTTGCAGCGACTATGCAGGCTTTGCCATTGGGCAGACTTGGGCGATGGACGGAGGATACACGGCGATGTGATAAACAATAAATAGAATGAGAAACAGATTGAAAACAATTCTTGCCGTAGCCCTTGTATGGGGGATGGCAATTCAAACAAACGCACAGGAAATGAATAAAATACCAACTGTAAAATTGAACAATGGTATGGAAATGCCGCAACTGGGAGTGGGCACGTTCTTGGTCAAGGACGATGCCGCAGAAAGAGTATGCCATGCAATCAAGTCCGGATTCCGCCTGATTGACACGGCACAGGGCTACGGAAACGAAAAAGAGGTGGGCGAAGGCATACGACGGAGCGGAATAGACCGCCGTGAGCTGTTCATTACCACGAAAGTGAACACTACGGAAATGCGAGGCGGCACCGTGCGGCAGTCGCTCGACAAAAGTCTTGCCGACCTCGGAACGGACTACATCGACCTCGTACTCATCCACTGGCCCGTAAAAGGACATATCAAGGAGACTTGGCAGATTTTGGAGGAATACGTGGACAAGGGGAAAATCCGCAGCATCGGCGTAAGCAACTTCAACCCGCACCACCTCGATGGGTTGCTGGAGTATGCACGCATACGTCCCGTCGTCAATCAAATCGAGATTGAGCCGTACATGACCCAGCACGATGTCGTGGGCTATACGTTCCGCAAGGGCGTTCAGGTGGAAGCATGGGGACCGTTGGGACAAGGCGTTACCGGTGTGCTCGATGACCCTGCAATCGGCGAGATTGCCGCCCGGCACGGTAAATCTGCCGCACAGGTCATCCTGCGTTGGCACATGCAGCGCGGTCTGGTCACCATCCCCCGTTGTGACAACGACGCGTACACGGACGAGAACATTCGCATCTTCGACTTCGAGCTTTCGCCTTCCGAAATGGAGATTATTACCGGTCTGAACCGCAACCAACGTGCGTATGAACAGAACGACCCGGATAATTTCCCGTGGTAGCCGATAAATCGTATCGGGGTATCAGTTGGCGGAAACAGAACTATGCGTCACACGCATTTCCTGCTGCCTGACTTGAATAATATCAGAAGTGGCAGACCATCTATCAAAGTGGTTAAATGAAAAAAGTTGAACTGATATGGACAGAAGAAAATTTATAAAGACTGTCGGCGTAGCGACCGGAGCAACCCTGCTTTCAGGAGTCGGAATAGTGAAGGCAGGCGAATTGTTGAACGATAAAACGGATAAGAAAATGAAAATAGTAGTATTGACAGGAAGTCCGCGCCGGAACGGGAATACCAATCATTTGGCCGGACAATTCATCAAGGGTGCGGAAGAAGCCGGACACGAGGTGTACCATTTCGATTGCGCCCAGCGCAAGGTTTCTTCCTGTATCGCCTGCAACCGTTGCGGAATGAACGGTCAGTGTATATTCAACGACGATTTCGGGCAGCTTCGTCCGCACCCTGTGACCGCCGATATGGTGGTATTCGCCACGCCAATGTATTACTTCGGATTCTCTTCGCAGCTCAAAGCCGTGATAGACCGCTTCTATGCGCTCAACAGGCAGGTCAAGGGAAGCGAGAAACGGTCGGCCTTGCTGATGGCATACGCTGATACAGCTGCGGAAGAAGCCGAGCCGATGCTCTCGCATTACCATACGCTGCTCCGGTATTTAGGATGGAAAGACTGTGGAACGGTCGTGGCGGAGGGAATGTGGCCGACGGGTGCGGTGAATGACACCGAATACAGTCGACAGGCTTACGAATTAGGACGTAAATGTTTCGAGTAGTCATGCTACGGATTCATGTAACGATGCAATACGTTGGTTATAGAGCAGATATATCGAATTAAAACAAAACCAATATGATAACGCCCTTATTTATCGGCGGTCTGGGTATGCAGGAAGTGCTACTGATCGCATTGGTCGTGCTGCTGTTCTTCGGTGGAAAGAAGATTCCCGAACTGATGAAAGGTCTCGGCAAGGGAGTCCGTTCGTTCAAGGAAGGGATGAACAATATGGAGAAAGAAATCGAGGAAGAACCGGTGAAGAAAGAGTAAACGGATGGCAGCGGATATGGACAAACAATCTTTCTGGAATCACCTCGACGTACTACGGGAAGCTATTGTTAAGAGCCTGCTCGTAGCCGTCGTGTTTGGCGTAGCAGCATTCTGTTTCAAGGAGGAACTGTTTGCCGTTATCCTCGCACCCAAAGATGCAGACTTCATTACCTACCGCCTGCTCTATTCGCTCAGCGGTCTGGTGACGGAATCCGATGCGCCGGATTTTCTCGTGAAGCTCATCAACACAGGACTGGCCGAACAGTTCATCATTCACATGAAAGCAGCGTTATCTGCCGGTATCCTGTGTGCGTCTCCTTATATCCTCTACCAGTTGTTCCGGTTCGTGTCTCCTGCCCTGTACGTCAATGAGCGGAAGTATGTCGTGCGGGTGGTCGGAGGCGGATACCTGATGTTTGTCTTGGGCGTGGCCATCAGCTACTTTCTGATTTTCCCACTGACATTCCGCTTCCTGGGAACCTATCAGGTCAGCGGTGAGGTAGAGAACATGGTTGCCTTGCAATCCTACATCTCCACGCTGATGACCATGTCGCTGGCAATGGGGCTTGTTTTCGAAATACCAATTCTATCGTGGCTGTTCGCCAAACTGGGATTCCTGTCGGCCGGTTTTATGCGCAAATACCGTAAACACGCCATCGTGGTTATTCTCATGGTGGCAGCTATTATTACGCCGACTTCAGATGTATTTACGCTTTCGCTCGTGAGTCTTCCGATGTGGATATTATATGAAACGAGTATTCTACTCGTGAGTGAGATTCATAATTAGTGCTATCATGTGGTTAAAATTAAAAATATCTTTCGGTTATGCCGTCCTGGTCCTGCTGTCGGCATTCATCGTCTATCAGTTCCGTCAGGAACAGATGCAAAGACACACGCTGCGCAAGGAGGAGAAGGAGCTGGTGGCGATACACCGCCTGGCCGAAAAAAGCTACATCGGTCTATTGGACCTCTCCACCCATGCCGAGATTGCCGTCACATGGGATGATGACGACCTGAGCGAATACAGCTGCAAACGCCGCGGGGTCTGTGACAGCCTGCAGCTTCTGAAGGAATATGTCCATACCCCGTTACAGAAAAGCCATATCGATTCGTTGTGCCTCCTTCTTTGGAACAAGGAACTCCTTCTTGCCAAGGCGATGCATACCTTCAATGAGCTGCAGGGCATAGGTGACATTGTGCAGGAAAGCATCCCGGCCATTGTATCGACAGCCCGGAAACAAGCTGCGCGGCAAAATGAAAATACGGTTTCTCCGGGAGCCGGTGAGAGAGATACTCCCAAAAAGAAAAGAAGCATTTGGGATATCTTCCGTAGAAAAGAGAACAAATCCGCTTACCTGCAACAGAGGGAAGAGACCGAACGTAAACGGCAGTCATTGTCCGCCACCCCTCCAACCGGGACGACAACACGCATGCTCCGCTCCCTGAATGAGAGGGTCGCCCTGGAACAGGCTGAAAGGCAGGCCCGACTGCTGGCACAGATGGACAGCCTGTACGCCGGCAGTGTGGAGCTGAACGGGAGGATGAACAGCATGGTCTCCGAATTTGAACGGGAGAATAACGAGCGTTTTACCGCACGCTACAAGGCCTTTGTCCTTGAACGTGACAACTCCTACTATATGGTAGCCGGCCTCGCCCTGTCCGTCTCCCTGCTGGCGATCATGCTGTACACCGTCATCCACCGGGACCTGAACCGCCGTCTCCGGTACGAGAGGGAGCTTGAACAGTCCGACAGGAGGAACAGGGAACTGCTCCGCTCACGCAAGGAACTGATGGCCTCGGTGGCCCACGACCTGCGCGCCCCGCTGGCGGCCGTCAAAGGCTGCGCGGAGCTGCTGCCCTCGGAAAACGACGTCAGCCGCAGGACCGGCTATCTGGACAACATCCTGCATTCGGCCGATTACATGCTCAGCCTGGTAAACACGCTGATGGAATACCACCGGATGGATGAAGGCGGGGTCCGTTCCAATGACACGCTCTTCAGCCTGAAAGCCCTGTTCGAGGAAATAGCGGACGGTCACCGGCTTGCCGCCAGGCAGAAGGACCTGGCGTTCACCGTATCCTTCTCCGGCCTGGACGCCGTCGTCTGCTGTGACGGCTCGCATATCCGGCAGATAGCCGGAAACCTGCTGTCCAACGCCCTGAAGTTCACACCCCAAGGGGAGGTGCGCCTTGAGGCGGAATACCTGTATGGGGAACTTTGCATCTCTGTCCGGGATACCGGCGTGGGAATAAACGCAGAGGAGAAAGAAAGGATATTCGGGGCTTTCGAAAGGCTGGACAACGCGCGTGACATTCCCGGGTTCGGACTAGGGCTGGCGATCACAGCCCGTCTCGTGTCTGAAATGCGGGGCCGTGTGGAGGTAAAGAGCGCCCCCGGTGAAGGCAGCCGCTTCTCCGTTTTCCTTCCCGTGCCGCCGGCCGGACAGTCCGCCCCTCTGGAAGAGAAGGTGTTTCCGGCCTGTGAACCGCCCGGCGGCATCCGTGTGCTGGTCATGGATGACGACCGCATCCAGCTGGGGATCACCCGGGAGATGCTCTCCCGCAGTCGGATTCACTGTGACTGCTGCACGGATGTCCGGGAACTGATGGACTGCCTGAAAAGTCAGGAGTACGACCTTCTGCTGACCGACATACAGATGCCCGGTGCGGACGGCTTCTCGGTCCTTGAACTGCTGAGGGGCTCGAACATCCCCCGGGCAAGGGAGATTCCGGCCATAGCCGTCACGGCACATTCCGGCAGGGAAGAGGAATACCTCTCCGCAGGTTTCGCCGGATGTATCCATAAGCCTTTCTCCGCGGAAGGGCTGGTGACCGCCATCATGCGGGTCATAAAAGGGAACGGGAAAGAGCGGAGGCCGGACTTCTCCCTCCTGCTTGCCGGAGAGGACAACCGGCAGGAAATGCTGGGGCTGTTTGTCAGTGAGAGCCGCAAGGACATCGACAGGCTGTCGGCCGCCGTGAAAGAAAAGGACAGCCGGGAAATCATTTCCATCCTCCACAGGAACCTGCCGCTGTGGGAGACGGTGCGTCTGGACTATCCGGTGGCGGACCTGCGGGTGCTGGTCAAATCCGACGCGGGCCAATGGAAGGAAGAGGAATATGTGAAAATAGAAAAAATAATCGGTGCCGTCAGGGAACTGATATCCTATGCGGAACTGATGCGGAAAGAGAGACAGGAATGAAAACGATACTTATTTTGGAAGATGACGTGATTTTCAGCCGCAGCATCGGCAATTGGCTGAAGAAGAAGGGGATGGCGACCGAACATGCCGCGACGCTGTCGGCTGCCCGCAAGGCCCTTTCCGCAAGGGAGTTCGACCTTGTCCTGGCAGACCTCCGCCTGCCGGACGGGAATAGCACCTCCCTGCTGGAATGGATGAACGAGAGGTTCTACGCCACCCCATTCCTTATCATGACCAACTACGGGCAGGTGGAGAACGCGGTGGAAGCCATGCAGCTGGGGGCGGCCAACTACCTGTGCAAGCCCGTCCAGCCGGACAAGTTGCTGGAAGCCATCGGGAAGATATTCAGCCGTCCCCGGCATGACGGGAGCGAATACTACCGCGGGGAGAGCGCCAAAGCGCGGGAAATGTACCGGCAAGTGGGGCTGGTGGCACGTTCCGACATTTCCGTGCTTATCCGGGGAGCCTCCGGTACGGGGAAGGAACATATCGCCCGCGAACTGCATGAACAAAGCCACCGCAGGGACAAGCCTTTTGTCCCGGTGGATTGCGGGACCATTACCGGTGACCTTGCCAAATCCGAATTTTTCGGGCACCGCAAAGGGACGTTCACCGGGGCCTACGGTGACAGGTGCGGGCTGTTCCAGGCGGCTGACAGGGGCACGCTGTTCCTGGACGAGATCGGCAACCTTTCCCCCGAGACACAGATGCTCCTGCTGCGTGCCCTGCAGGAAAGACGCTACAAGCCTGTCGGCTCCACCCGGGAATACACCTTTGACGTCCGTCTGGTGGCCGCCACGAACGAAAACCTGGAGAGGGCGATATCCGAAGGTCGTTTCCGGGAGGACCTGTTCCACCGCCTGAACGAGTTCACTATCAATGTCCCCCCTCTCTCGGAATGCGGGGAGGACATCCTTCCGCTGGCAGAGTTCTTCATGAGGCATTTTTCAGAAAAGCACCGGAAGCCCATACGCGGGTTCAACAGCCTGGCCGCGCTCTCATTGCAGAAATATCCCTGGCCCGGCAACATACGCGAGCTGAGAAACTGCATCCGGCGTGCCGTCCTACTCTCTGCCGACGGTTGGATCTCACCGGAGGAACTGAACCTGGACCTCGCTGTCGGACGGGAAGAAACCACCCCCATTCCAGAGGAGGAGAAGGAAAAACAGCTGCTTCTCAGGACCCTCGAAGAGGCGGAGGGCAACCGTGCCCGTGCGGCCAGGATGCTCGGCATCAGCCGGACCTCCCTGTACGAGAAACTAAGAAAATACCGGATTATATAAGCGGGCCGGCATTCTTCCAAAAGGGGGTAGCGAAATCAGATCCCCCAGCTGAAAAAGTATCATTTATTCCGGCTGTCGCTTGCATCCAAAACCATTACCGGAAAAACATTTAGCCTTTTACTTGTATTCAGAACAGACAGGAATTACAAGAGGCCTCACATTCAAGATCGACGGGACTAAAGAGCAGCAGGACGCCAGCATCCCACATAACTGTAACTCAGGCGGCAGATGCCGTTCCTGAAAGACTTGCTGCCGGTTAGCTTCCAGAAGGAAGGGGACGGTTTTTCCTTAAACACTCTTAGGCCACCCTGTACGGCAGGGTAAAGATACACGACAAGCTCATCCGCCATGTCGAACCGAAGCAGGCTGCCGATCAGGGAAAGTGCCTCAGGGCAGGACTCGACAAGAGCCAGTCCGTCCGCTTCCTGCTTCCATTGGGAAAGTGAGACGAAGGATACCGGCTCTTCAAGATACCGGGTCGCCTCCTTCCTTATTTTACCAATCCCATACTTGTCTGCCGGGTCACATAATACAGAAAGTGACCGCCTGTCCAGCAGGCAGCCGTCAAGGGAGAGGAAACACAAAATCCGAATTTTTGCCATAAGACGAAATTTTTATATGCGGCAGGCAAGAGCCACAAAACGTGGACTTGCACAGCGTCAAGGCAAGGCTCTGGTAAGCCCCAAATAAGAGCTGTGCAAGCCACGCTATGACAATGCATAGCACAACCTTACACAGAAGTCCCTTATTTTTTGAATTTACCAGATTCTGCCTTGAGGACGTTCCGCGAACGTTATGTCTATATATCATTGAAAGAAAGGAGCTGGCCTTTCTTTCCTAAATTTATATTTTCCGTTCCAAATATACATATTATTCTGGAATTTATAAACTGTCCGCCCGGATAATCTTTCCGACAACGTATGGAAAGGGACGGTTCACTATTGTTTTGTTCCACAAAGCACCTGGCTACACATGGTCTGCGATAAGCTAAGAGAGAGTCCCCTTACACAAAAGCATGGCATCTCCTTGTCGTATCTCGCCTTTATACTTTTA
>OHGH01000571.1_pt1 | contig 18769 bp, 17 predicted proteins | sample 1567801 | NCBI WGS metagenome assembly OHGH01 (sample SAMEA3879519, study PRJEB24766) | human gut metagenome | biome: human-associated habitat; feature: feces | place: USA | collected 1985/1987
CGAAGACCGGCGTATGGAGGAAGCGCTGGATGAATTGCGACCGACGCAGTCCGCGGAGACCACGCAGGCACCTTCCACAGGCGAAGGTGAGCCGACCGTTACCGCCTCCCCGGAACCGTCCACAGAAGAGACCCCGGCTTCCACCGAGGAGTTCGAACGAGTGTCCAACCCTTATGCCGACAGTTTTCTTGCCAACAAGGATATGGCGGCCTGGCTACAGATTCCGGGCACCAATATCGATTATCCGGTAATGTGGACTCCGGAAGATGAGACCTATTATCTCTACCGTGCTTTTGACGGCAGCGAAAATAAAAACGGCTGTCTGCTCCTTGACGATGAGAGCTGTGTAGATCCTCTGACCACGAATCTTATCATTCACGGTCACAATATGAAATCCGGTGCCATGTTCGGCAATCTGACCGATTACGAGAATCAGGATTTCTATAAGGAACACAAAAACATTATCCTCTATACCGAAGAGTGTCAGCGCAATTACGAGATCATTGCCGTCTTTCGCTCCCAGGTCTACCGGAAAACAGATCAGGTATTTAAGTTCTACAAATTTTTCCAGGCGGATACGCAGGAAGAATTTGATGACTTTTATAACAATATCAAGCAGTTATCCCAGTATGACACCGGTGTCACCGCAGAGTTCGGAGATCATTTTCTGACACTGTCCACCTGCGTATACCATGTAGAGCAGGGCCGGTTCGTAGTCGTTGCCAAAGAAGTGGAACCCGGTGATCACTACCTTCCCATACAGGAATAACTCACAGACAATCAGGAGGTTTTCTTATGAAGAGACTTAAAAAATTTGTCACACTGTTCACGCTGGCTGCCGTATGCTTTGCTATTCCCGGTCTGGGAAAGATCACTGTAAAGGCTGCGGAGCCCACCACCTATGTTCTGAACTATTCCGACAGCAGTTCCGAGTGGAGATACAAGGAAGCATCCAGCTGGTCCGCAGAAGTTCAGGACCGCGAGTTGTATTATCTGCAGCAGAATATCAAAGACGGTGACTATATTGTCATCGACAACGATGTGGAGAACAATGCCCTGGCCCTCAAGGTTTCTGTCCGTCTGGGCAACCTGACCTTCAAGAATACTGTTGGTGTTCCCGTAGTCTATGCCAACGGCTATGACAGTGTCTATTTCCTGAGCGGTACCTCCGGTGCTGTCAACGGTGATGTATCTCATGCCTATGTATATGGCGATGCCAAGGCAAATTTCAACAGCAATGTAGACACTCTGGAAATGATCGGCCTGACAGATGATAAATCCAATAATCTGCATGCCACCATCAACGGTGTCGGTACCGTCAATCATCTGATTGCCAAAGACAACCGTGACCAGAGCGTTTTCTATGAGGCCTACAGTTTCGCCGCAGGTAAGCTGGCCATTGAAGACGGATCCCTGAAGACCGAAGCAAAGTATTACAGCACCACCGCTCCCGCTCCCGCTGCTGCCGCAGAAGCAGCTCCTGCAGCTACCGAGCAGCCCACACAGACCACAGCTCCTGCACAGGCCACACAGAACAGTACTTCTTCCGAATATGACAACGTTCCAAAGACCGGTGAAAATTCTGCAATGTTCTGGCTTCTGGGTGCCGCAGTTGTATGCATGGCCGGAGGCTATACCATCCGCAGAAAGAACGTACAGGAAGCGGAATAAAGTTTTCGGCAGCAATAAAGCCCAGTCCCTTGCGGGACCGGGCTTTTACTATTTTATTCTGTTCCTACTGCAGATAGGCATTGATCAGTTCCCAGGCTGCCTGTGTTCCGTAACCTAGTCTCCATACCGCCACACCACCAATATTCTTGGTAGCCATCATGTTCAGCTTCACTGCGATGGATTCCGCATCTTCCAGCCAGATCTGATAGGTGGCATTTCCGGAGGTCCATTCTGCATAATTCTGACAGGTCTCCTCATCCCACTCTGCTGTCACACCGGCTCTGTTCATGAAGTCTGCCTCGTTGTTCATGGTAATATATTCATCCGTCACATCCGTGCCTTCGGTCTTCCACAGGATCGTGTAGAACGGAAGGGCATTGACTACCTTGTTTGCAGGCACCTCCTGCAATGTTCTGTCCAGACCGCCGGATACATAGCTAATGCTTGCCACGCTTCCGGGATCCTTGCTTCCGTGCCAGTGTTCGTCATATCCCATGATAATGACATAGTCTGCAACCTGTCCCTGGATATCCAGACGGTAATAATCATTGAAATTAAACGGTACATAGTTGGCAATGGACAATACCAGTCCCCTGTTGCGGCACTGAATGGAAAGTTCTCGTATAAATTCCACATAATGCGGTCCGCAGTCACTGCTCAGCTGCTCGAAGTCCACATTGATGCCGTCCAGTCCCAGGCTGACTGCTGCATCTGTCACGTTCCGCACAAAGTTCTGCCGGCTGGTGGTGGAGGACAGCATATTCAGAGTACTGATGGCCGTTCCGGTCTCATTGGCGTAATTAAAATTATCCACCACTCCCCATACCTGTAAGCCCATATTGTGGGCCGTGGTTACATAATTCGCTGTTCCGAAGTTCCGGATACTTCCGTTCTCATCCGTCAGACTGAACCAGGTCGGTGCAATGACATTCATACCCTTCGTACCGGACACCATGGAGTACAGAGTGTCATTACCGCCTGCACCGCCGATAGAATGCCAGCCCAGGCAGATCTTGCTGTCAGAAGTCAGGGCAGTATATTCCGGCTCCTGATAATCCGTCACCGGAGTCTCGGTCTCTTCCGTAATATCTCCCAGACGCTTGTTCTCCACATATCCGATCACGGAATCCGCTGTCTTCACCTTGCTCCAGGTCTCCATCTGCTCCAGAATCTCCAGGGTATCTCCCTTCGCTGCCTGCGTGAGGATCGGGCTCTTCACACCGCCCCGCAGACGCACCGCCGTATCTTTTTTCAGCTGTGCCACCTGTCTGGTCCCCCATTCGGTGTAGACCTGCACATGTCTGTCATAACAATCATAGGAATAATTTGTGAACAGCTTCACATAATCCGCCGCCACATATACGGTATCCCCTTCCACGAAACTGATCACATATCCGGCATCCTGTGTGCCTTCTGTTGTCGTATAGGAAGTCTCGCCGAAAGTCGTACGGATCACTTCTGTCGGATTGGCGTACAACAACAGTTTTTCCGTCATATCCGCATAAAACACTTCATTCATATATTTATGGACAGTTGCCAGATCAAAATAGCATACGTCATCTCTGATCAGTGCCTGTTCTTCTACCATTTCGTCCTGTAAAATAATGGCACTTCTGTCACTCTCTGACACCTGATAAAATTCGTTCCAGTCTGCCTCTTCTTTGCTGTAGGAATATTTATCCAACAGCACCTTTCCCAGTGCTCCGCCCGCGATCACAAGGATCAGCAGGATTGCTATGATCACCGGTAGTATTCTTTTCTTCATATGTGCTCCCATCCGCAGGCTGCCGCCTGCACCATTCTTGCCTTTTCTTCCGTTCCGTCTTCTATCGGCAGAACAGTTTTATTCTATCACAATTCCTCTATATAATACAAGGAACAATAGAGACAGATCCTGCACTGCGGGATACAGCCAGAGAGGCAATCCCGTTTTGCATCCCCGCAGCGCATTCTCTGTTTCAAAGTATTACCCGGGCAAGAGCTGACACCCTTTAACGCAGATCCACCTTATCCAGCCGGACCTGGCTGATTTTGCCCTGTTCTCCCAATATATAGTCTGCCATATACGGGCTTTCTTCTCTGACGGCATACGCTGCCGCCTGCGACGGTGAGACCTTTTCTCCGTCGACATACAATTCTGTGCCGTTTTTCTGAAGCTTTCGAAAATATTTTTCCACCTTTCTCCTGGGAAACTTCTTCCCGGGAGTCACAGCTTCCCGGTCCTCCACAGACACCTCCCGTCCGCAGCATATTTTACCAAAAGGATTCGTGAAACACTTTAAAATAACGCTGCTTTTTCCGCTAGTACATATAAGCGTAACTATTCAGAACACTATTCGCAATATAAATCATGTCAAATGTTCTTACGAATGCAAGCATTCGACGTACCTATTGACACGATTTGCGTGGCTCTGAATAGTTACTTATAAATGCCTCTGACAGTACTTGTAGTAATTTGTGTGAAAATGTTGGAATTATGTTCGTGAAAATTATCTGTTGAAATATTATGACCAGACACGTATATGCCTGTAAGACATCTCCATACTATATTTTACAGATCAGCATAACCTATCCTTCCCAAATACATTAACAGCCATCTGCATCATAAAATAAAAAAGGGGATGAACTGGAACGAATCGTTCCCTGGTAAATCAACAAGAAAAAAATGGAAAACTGTCGACCTCCTCTCCGTACCGGAGTATCAGAGGCATCTATAGGTCGGATTATACACTGCAGCCTGCTATTTGACAAGATGTTTTATTAAATTTTTTTAAACTGTGAATAGCTTCTATTGACTAAAATATAGGGAAAGTATAAGCTATATACCATACCAATGCGAAAGCAGAAAGGAAGTGTTGTCGCATGAAAATAGAAAAAGTAAATGAAAATCAGATTCGCTGCACCCTGACCCGTGAGGATCTCGCCAGCCGCGAATTAAAAATAAGTGAACTTGCCTACGGCACAGAAAAAGCTAAATCTCTGTTCCGTGATATGATGCAGCAGGCCAATTTTGAATTTGGCTTCGAAGCAGAGGATATTCCCCTGATGATTGAAGCCATCCCTCTGAATGCGGATTGTATCGTACTGATCATTACCAAAGTGGAAGATCCGGAAGAACTGGACACCCGTTTTTCCCGTTTTGCGCCTTCTGTTACGGAAGACAGTGATGAGGACAGTGATGCGAACACGGCAGACGAGGTTCTGGATCTGTTCCGCCGTATCCAAAATGAGGAGGCTGCAGCCGAGACTCCCGCCGCTCCCGCTCCCGAGGAAAACGATGCTGTCAGATCCCGCCTGTTCCGTATGGATACTCTGAATCAGGTAATCAACGCTGCCGTCGTGGCTGCCGGTCATTATCATGGGCTCAGCACTCTGTATCACGAAGAGGGTACCGACGGGTATTATCTGATCCTGACGCAGGGCGAAGAAGATCGCGAGGTCTTCGACCGTGTCTGCAATGTCATCTCTGAATACGGTATTCCCAAGCGTTCCACACCGGCAAGCCTTACTTTTCTTGAGGAACATTGTTCCACACTGATCGCCGAACATGCTTTACAGCGTCTTTCTAATACTTCAATGTAACAACCGATCATAACATTCAGGAGAGTTCCCACTCTGTGGGGACTTTCTTATTTTTATGATTGTTTTATACCTGTCTCTCCCAGCGAGAGTCTGTAGAAAAGAAGCTGGGAAACGCGTAACTTGAAAATATAGTCTTATTCGCATATAATAAAATTTAATACATGAATTGCTCCGTTGCAATGTAGCTTACGCAATTCCATACACATTCGGAATTACAAAGGGTCAAAACGCCGGTTACAGTGGAAAGGATGTACACGATATGATTTCCGACGAAGAATTATACCGACAATATTTAAGCGGCGATGAAACAGGGCTGGAAGAATTGATGAGAAAATACGACAATCCACTGACCTTATACATCAACGGCTATCTGCATGACGTTCACGAGGCAGAGGACCTGATGATAGAAGTATTTTCCTACCTGTTCGCCAAAAGGCCCCATATCCGGGATGGCGGATTCAGGGCTTACCTGTATAAAGCTGCGCGACATATGGCTTTGCGCCATAAAAGCATCCGGCGACATCACTTCTGTCTTGATGATCTGACCAAAGAGCCGGAAGGTGGGAAACTGGTGGATGAGGTGATCCGGACAAAAGAACGAAATCAGATCCTGCATTTATGCATGGGTGAACTGCATCCGGATTACAGAGAAGCTCTTTATCTGACCTATTTTGAGGGTATGAGTTACCGGCAGGTCGCTGAAGTTATGGGAAAAAGTGTGAAGCAGATCACTAATATAATGTACCGGGGAAAAGAGCGTCTGCGGGGATTATTGGAACGGGAGGGAATAACAAATGCGGAGTCATGAGGAACGGATCGCAGAAGTCCGACGAAGGATTGCGGAAAAAGAGCGACAAAAAAGGCGGAAACAGCGGCGGATCGTTGCTATTTCCTGCATAGCGGCATGCCTTGCTGTGATCTTCGGGGCTTCCTTTGTCATGTCCGGGATTTCCGGGCAAATGGTGCCGGGGATTTCCTCCGGATATGAAACGGCGGCAACGATCCTCGGCGGAGGTGCTGCACCCGAATATATCATAATAGGGCTGCTTTCATTTCTTCTCGGCGTATGCGTGACGATCCTGTGTTTTCGTGTCCATCTGTTGGACAAAGAAGAGCAGGCAGAGCAGAGGGGGGACCGCGCCAATGGAATTGATCATTAATCTTTTGCAATTTTCTGTTACTTTGCTGGGCTTCTGTCTGAGCGGCATTCGTTATCTGAAACATCGGACACTGTCATATTTTCTGCTGATTTGCTTTTATGGCTGTTTCGCACTGGGCTCCCTGTACTGGACATTGTATCTGTTGTTGTTTTCCGAAACACCACGGATCTTTTATGTATCGGAATTCGGCTGGGTCTCCAGCGTTATTTTTCTCTATCTCCTACAATATACTCTCTCCTCCCCGGAGGAAAGAAGCTTTTCCTGTCGGAAATCCCTGCTGGCTCCGCTGATTGGAGTTCCGTTGTGCGCATTTTACTGTACCTTTGGTGACATTCTCTCCAACCTGCTCTGGTGCGGCATGATGATCCTTGTCTCCTATCGTTCCATCCACGGTCTTGTCTACGCAGAGACACAGACGGGAAAAGGACGGAACCTGCGGTATTTTCACATCGGAATCCTCTGCTATGTTGCGGTAGAATACGCTCTGTGGACCTCCGGCTGCTTCTGGCCGGGCGACTCTATCTTCAGTCCCTATTGTTGGTGTGATCTTCTGCTGACGTTCTGCCTTTTCGGGCTGCTGCCTGCCACAGGAAAGGCGGTGCGGACATGACCTATATTGAAAATGTATTTATCTGTATGGCCTCACCCCTGTTGATCGCCGCCCTGTGCATGGGTAGGCGGCAGACCAAATTCTTTCTGTGCTGTCTTGCAGGAATGGGGGCATGCCTGCTCTCCGCTTACATCAATACCTTCTTTGCCGCTCTTTACGCAGCAGATACGATTGCCGCCACTGCGGAGATCGCACCTGTGGTAGAGGAAGTGATGAAACTCCTGCCGCTGCTCTTTTATCTTCTTGTATTTGAGCCTGAACCGGTGCCGATAAAAAATGCTGCCATCATCGTTGCACTTTCCTTTGCCACCTTTGAGAATGTCTGCTATCTGATTCAAAACGGAGCCGGACATTTTTCCTTTATCTTTTTCCGGGGCATTGGAACGGGTGCCATGCACGTAATCTGTGGTGCCATCGTCGGCGGTGGACTGGCGTATGTATGGCAGCGCACCTGGCTGAAGATCGCCGGAACCTGCGGTCTGCTCGGGGCAGCCATCACTTTTCATGCAATTTATAATCTTCTGATCGCCTATGGCGGTGCGATACAGTATATCGCATACATTCTGCCTGTGCTGATCCTGACGGCAGGGAAACTGATCACCCGCCGCCTTACCCAGAATCACAACTGAATCCTGTCTTTTGCGGAGCTGCTGTCGGCAGCTCCTGTTTTTTTGAAAAAATTTGATTTTCAGGTGAGAGTTTTTTCGCTTTTTTGTACCTAATTAGATGAAAGGCATATGTATTTTATGACTTTACTTTCCGAAGGGAGGTTTTCAACGATATGTATGATACAGAAAAGCGGGTCGAACTGGTGAAAAAACGGGTGCATGAAAAATATCGCCGGAAGAAGCGCCGCGGGATCTGCCGGCTGTCTGCCCTGTGCACGGCATTGTCTGCGTTCCTTGTGGGAACGGTGCACACTGCAGCCGGCCAGACGCAGATCACCGCCCGGGGAATGTACGGTTCTATCCTGCTGCATGAAGACGCCGGCGGTTATGTGCTGGTGGGGGTAATTTCTTTCGCCACGGCGGTCATGATCACTGTGCTGTGTATCAGACTTCGGGAAAGAGAACACCGCAGACAAGGCACGGGAAAAGGAAACGCATCACAACAACGGGAGGAAAAAAAATCATGAAAAAGCAAAAAATTCGGTTCTATGCGGCGCTGCTTTGCAGTTCCATGGTATTTTCTCTGGTCTCCACGCCGGTATCGGCAGCAGAAACCGGACAGTTGACGAATCCCCCGACATCCACAGAGGAGCTGAGTTCCCCAGAAAGTATATCGGGAAATGAAGCTGCAGCGATTCTGAACGGACTGTACGCAGCACTGCCGGTCGCAAACGGTGTGAAGGAAGTGGCGACAGCAGAGGAATTGACGGCCGCACTGGCAGATAGCAGTATTTCCGGGATCACACTGAAGGGTGATGTTGAAATCAGCAGTACTCTGACAGTTAACCGCACTGTGACGCTGGATTTGAACGGTAATGTACTGAAAATGACCGGCGGCTTCAGCGTAATCAAGGTAGAGTCGGGCGGCGATCTGACAATTGCGGACAGCAACACATCCACACCACACAACTTTTACCCGGACTATAAAGATTCGGCCTGGCACATTGACATGTGGAAGCTGGACGATAGCGGCTCGGAAACCGTCTCCGGTGGAGTTATTACAGGCGGTAGCAGTGATTATGCCCACAATGATGGCGGCGGTGTGCTTGTTAATGCCGGCGGTACACTGACCATGACCGGTGGCAGCATCGTCGGATGCTCGGCAATTGGTCTCGGCGGCGGTGTACGCCTTGCCTATGACTCTGCCATCGGCAAGAACAGCACATTCACCATGACGGGCGGCAGTATTATCGGCTGCGCTGCAAAAAACGGTGGCGGTGTGTCTATCTCCCCGGGGTGCACATTCACCATGGGTCCCGACTCTGAGATCCGCAACTGCAATGCACAATCCGGGGGTGGTGGTGTGGGCATCAGCGCCCTGTGGAATTCAAATATCATCGGCCGCTTTATCATGAACGGCGGAACAATCCGTACATGCACAGGATTATACAGCGGCGGTGTGGACAACTCTGGATCCTTTATTATGTCAGGCGGTACGATTAAAGCCAGCATCAGCACCCAATATGCTTCAAGCGGCGGGGTGAGGAATGATAATCAGTTCACCATGACAGGGGGCACGATCGGTGATCCTACTAATCCGAATGATGCAAGCTCTGTATACAATACTTCCTCTCAGAGAGTTATTCTTACTATATGCGACAATGCAAAAATCTACACAAATGTAACAAACGTTGGCATCCTGTATGCTGACGGCGGCAAAATAACCGGCACAATGACGAACGATACCAACGAGTACGGCAGCGGCACGATCACCGGCAGCGAGGGTGCCGCCGGCAGCACTGAGTTCCAGGGCAAAGTGACCAACACCGGTACCATCCGGAAGGGCACATTCACAGATGAGGTCATAAATGAGAGCAGCGGTGCCATTAACGGCGGCACATTTACCGGTACGATCACGAACAATGATGGTACGGTTTCAGGCGGTGATTTCAGCAAAGCCACCCTGAACGGTATGCTCGTGATCACTTTTGACCCGGACAATGGAGACCAGAGCATCACCCAGAAAGTGGATTGGAGCAAGGACGGAGCGGCACTCACCGCCCCCGCTTCCACCAATGAGGGGCATAGTCTTGACGGCTGGTATTATGATAACAATGGTACGGAAACAAAATGGAACTTTGACACGGATAAAGCCAGATACACCATGACCCTCAAGGCAAAATGGGAACTCTCCACCTATTCCGTAACGCTGCAGACGGACGGCGGTACAATTGCCAGCGGAAAAGAAGTAACCGGCTACACTTACGGCACTGGAGCAGTTCTTCCGACCGCCGATGATATTACCCGCGAGGGATATCGCTTTGACGGCTGGTACGCAGACAGCAGTTTTTCCGGTTCGCCCGTCACAGAGATCACAGGTACCGATACGGAAAATAAAACGTTCTACGCAAAATGGACGAAGAACACGACTCCCATCATCTCCGGAAACACGATCAATTATATCGTGGAGCACTACAAGACGGACGGCAGCGGCTACACGCTGGCGGAAACAGAACATTCCGCAGGGAAGACAGGTGATACCGTCACAGCAACGCCGAAAACCTATGAAGGCTTTACCTACAATCCGGCAATCTCCACCGCCAGCGGAACGTTGAAGAAGATCAGCGGTCCGGAGGATATCGTGACCCTGAAACTCTACTATGATATGAATGCTGACACCGAACAGGAAAGCACCGACAACGGCCCCGAGGAAAAGGCTGACCGTGAGAATCCCTCTCCTGTCGTGAAAAAAACCCCTCCTATATGACCTATACCGTACAGGCAGGTGACACTCTCTGGGCAATCGCCAGAAAATACAACTGCTCCATAACCGAGATCGTGGCAGCCAACAGTGACCGGATCAAGAACCCGAACCGGATTCACGCCGGCTGGCAGCTTAAGATTCCCCAAAGCGGAGCGCCTATCACAGGCGGCACTCCCGATGCTGTCCTGCCTGAGAATAAGAAAAGCGGGATATACATCGTCAGACAGGGCGACACCCTCTGGGCAATCGCCAGAAAGTGTGGCTGCTCTGTAGCCGAGATCATCTCCCTGAACCGGGAACTGATCCGCAATCCTGCTCTGATTTATTCAGGCTGGGAACTGAAAGTACCACAGGATTAGCCTCCCCTGAAAGAATCTACCGTGCTAGTCATACTTCATAATATCGGATCAGATAATATCTAAGGGAAAAAGGCCAAAAAAAAGACGGCCAAAGGCCGATGATCTGAATTCCTTGAATTCTTTTGATTTCTCAAATCCGCGCAATCGACGGACACATTTCGATTGCGCGGAAATCTGAGCTATGAAATTCCATAAATACTTTGTTTCACCTGTGTGCCCCGGTCAGGCGATGTTTCCAAAACAGAAATACAAAAATTACATCTCCTCGATCACTTTCATAAGCTCATCTACATCAATGCCATGTACCATAGCTGCCTCTTCCAGGGTCTCTCCCTGTGAAGCAGGGCATCCCAGGCAATGCATTCCTGCATCGAGGAGTACGGGAGCTACTTCAGGATTGGCACGTAAGATCTCACCAATGGTCATGTCTTTTGTTACTCCGGTCATATCGGTCTCCTTTCTGCCGTATAAGGCTTTTTTAGTATAATACTTTCCCCGGAATAAGGCAAGATTATTCTTGTACATCCGCATTTGTTCTTCCCCGAAGATCAGCTCTGCCGCACACTACATTCATAAAAGCATTTGCTTCGCAAATGGCGCCGCTTCGCAGCTCATCTTTTATTTCATGTTGGTGTGCTTTGTCCATGAAAAAGAGATTTTCGTGCTTTGTGTGCAAGCACCCACGCACGTCAACCTCTTTTTCATGTCAGAGCTGATGTACAAAACTCGGAACAATTCCTAAAAAGGTTGACACTTACCCTTGTCAGGTAGTACACTTTTATCGTAAAGAAACAGCTTGGGATACCAGCGCAACTGGTACTCTCAGTTGATAATATTAATTGTTTTTACCAGAAGGAGGTAAATTTTCATGGCAGAAGCATGGAGAGGTTTTAAAAAAGATGGCCACTGGGATGTAGACGTCAATGTACGTAACTTCATCCAGACCAACTACACTCCGTATGATGGAGATGAGAGCTTCCTGGAGGGACCTACCGAAGCAACTAATAAGCTTTGGGGCAGACTTCAGGAGTTACAGAAGGAAGAGCGTGAGCATAACGGCGTTCTGGAATGCGAAACAGAGGTCGTATCCAGTCTGACCGCTTATGGCCCTGGCTATATTGATGAATCTATGAAGGATCTGGAGCAGATCGTTGGTCTGCAGACAGACAAGCCTTTAAAGAGAGCATTCATGCCTTATGGTGGTATCAAGATGGCTCAGCAGGCTGCAAGCACCTATGGCTACGAAGTAAACGCTAAATATGACAAAATCTTCAACGAGTACCACAAGACTCACAACCAGGCAGTATTTGATGCTTATACCGATGAGATGAAGGTTGCTCGTCATACCCATATCGTTACCGGTCTTCCCGATACCTATGGCCGTGGACGTATCGTAGGCGACTACAGAAGAGTTGCTCTGTACGGTATCGATTTCCTGATCGAGCAGAAGAAGAAGGATAAGAAGAACTGCGGTACCGGCGTTATGACCGAGGAAATCATTCGTCTGAGAGAAGAGATCGCTGATCAGATCAAGGCTCTGCAGGGAATGAAGGAAATGGCTAAGATTTACGGCTACGATATTTCCGGTCCCGCTACCACCGCTAAGGAAGCTATCCAGTGGTTATACTTCGGTTACCTGGCAGCTATCAAGACCCAGAACGGTGCAGCTATGTCCGTTGGACGTATCTCTACTTTCCTGGACATCTATATTGAGAGAGACTTAAAGGAAGGCACCCTGACCGAGAAAGAAGCTCAGGAGCTGATCGACCATATGACCATGAAGTTCCGTATGGTTAAGTTCGCTCGTATTCCTTCTTACAACCAGCTGTTCTCCGGTGACCCCGTATGGGCTACTCTGGAAGTTGGTGGTATCGGCATGGACGGCCGTCATATGGTTACCAAGAACGACTATCGTTTCCTGCATACTCTGGAGAACATGGGACCCAGCCCCGAGCCGAACCTGACCGTTCTGTACTCCAGCGCTCTGCCTGATAACTTTAAGAAGTACGCAGCTAAGATTTCTGTGAATACTTCTTCCATCCAGTACGAGAACGATGACGTTATGAAGCCTATCTGGGGTGATGACTACAGCATCTGCTGCTGCGTATCCGCTACTCAGACCGGTAAGGAGATCCAGTTCTTCGGTGCTCGTGCTAACCTGGCTAAGTGCTTACTGTACGCTATCAACGGTGGTAAGGATGAGAAGCATCTGGACAAGGACGGCAAACATATGCAGTGTGGTCCTGAAATCGCTCCTATCACTTCCGAGTACCTTGATTTCGATGAAGTTATGCATAAATACGACATCATGCTTGACTGGTGTGCATCTCTGTATGTTAACATCCTGAACCTGATCCACTACATGCATGATAAATACTACTACGAAGCAGCTGAGATGGCTTTGATCGATACCGATGTAAGAAGAACCTTCGCAACCGGTATTGCAGGTCTGTCTCACGTAGCTGACTCCCTGTCCGCTATCAAGTATGCTAAGGTTAAGGTTATCCGTGATGACCAGGGTTGTGCTGTAGACTTCAAGATCGAAGGCGACTTCCCTAAGTACGGTAACGATGATCCCAGAGCTGATGAATTCGCTGTATGGCTGCTGAAGACCTTCATGGAGAAGATCAAGAAGAACCACACCTACAGAAATTCTGAGCCTACCACTTCCGTACTGACCATTACCTCTAACGTTGTATATGGTAAGGCTACCGGTGCTCTGCCCGATGGTAGAGCAGCTTACACACCGTTCGCTCCCGGTGCATCACCTTCCTACGGTGCTGAGAAGAGTGGTCTTCTGGCTTCTCTGAACTCTGTAGCTAAGCTGCCTTATGAGTATGCTCTGGATGGTATCTCCAATACCCAGACCATGGCTCCTTCCGCTCTTGGTCACAACCTTGACGAGCAGAAAGAAACTCTGGTACGTGTAATGGATGGTTACTTCGATCGTGGTGCTCATCACCTCAACGTTAACGTATTCGGTACCGAGAAGCTGTTAGATGCACAGGCTCATCCTGAGAAGCCTGAGTACGCTAACTTCACCATCCGTGTATCCGGTTATGCTGTTAAGTTCATCAGCCTGACCAAGGAGCAGCAGGATGACGTTATCGCAAGAACCTGCCATAAGAGTCTGTAATCCAGTCTTTACAGGTTTGTAAGATAATAGAATGCATAAGGGGCCGGGCAGTAATGTCCGGTCTCTTTTTGGGTACACTATTCAGAACCATTAAATATTTTCGGACGCTCTTCGAATGCTTGCATTCGCAAGAGTATTTGAAAATATTTATTTGGCGAAGCCATCTCCATGAGCAAAAGGAAAGTTCCGAAGGAACGATTTTGCGAATGGAGTTCTGAATAGTGTTAACTACACTCACCCCTCAGCTGCCTGCACGGCAGAGAATGGAGATTATTACAATGATCAAAGGCAGAATTCACTCATTAGAATCCTTCGGCGCAGTAGACGGACCCGGAATCCGCTATCTTATTTTCCTCAAGGGCTGCAATATGCGTTGTCAATATTGCCACAACGTAGATACCTGGAATCCCGACACTGACAATCTGATGACAGCAGACGAGCTTCTGGATAAAGCAGAGCGTTTCCGCAGCTACTGGGGCAAAGAAGGCGGCATCACCGTCAGCGGCGGCGAAGCCTTATTACAGATCGATTTTCTGATCGATCTTTTCCGCAAGGCCCACGAGAGAGGCATCAATACCAATCTTGATACTTCCGGACAGCCTTTTACCAGAGAAGAGCCTTTCTTCTCCAAATTCAATGAATTACTGAAATATACTGATCTCGTCATGTTGGACATCAAACATATTGATGATGAAGAACACAAGAAGCTAACCGGCCATACCAACAAGAATATTCTAGACTGCGCAAGATACCTTTCCGAGCAGGGTATTCCCATGTGGATCCGTCATGTACTGGTGCCCGGAATTACTGACAATGACGAATACCTGAAAAAGACAAGAGAATTTATTGATACTCTGGATACCGTCATGAAAGTAGAAGTTCTTCCATACCATACTCTGGGTGAGTACAAGTGGAAAGAACTGGGGATTCCGTACAAGCTTGAGGGTGTAGAACCGCCCACTGAAGAGAGGATCCAGAACGCGAAGAAGATTCTGGAGTTCAATAAATATAAATAAGCAACTGTAACTATTGATAAAAAATACTAAATAAGGCTTGTATTCAAAGCCCATTTATATTACAATACAAGTGGTTATATTGATAAATTTGTATCAAACAAGAGATTTGATACACGCAAAATAGGAGGAAAAGATTATGGCATTTGTTATTGGTGATGCTTGCGTAGCATGTGGAGCTTGTGAGGCACAGTGCCCCGTTGGCGCTATCAGCATGGGCGACGGAAAGTTTGAAATCGATGCAGATAAGTGCATCAGCTGCGGTTCCTGCGCAGGTCAGTGCCCTGTTGGTGCTATCGCAGAGGATTAATTCCTGATTCAGAACGTACCCCGGGGAAGGCATTTCAGAAAATGAAATGCCTTTTCTTTTTTTCTGCCTTAATTTCCCTGCCGGTATTTTCTTTGTCTGCGATCTCTGTGGACTCTTTTTCCACTTTCGGCCTTCTCTCCTCTTTCTGCTGTTTCCGCAGTTGTCCCCTGGTCTTTTTCCGCAACAGCTCGTCCATCTTCTGATAGTACTCCTCGCTGCGCTGTTCCAGTCTGCGGTCTCTCTCCTCTTCCCGTTCTTCTCTGCTGCGGAACTGATAATCCAGCTCCTTGACCATGCTTTCCTTGAGTTCCCGGCAAAGGTCCTGGTTATTCTCCCGTACTGCCTCACGGATCAACTGTTGCAGGATCCACTGGAGCCTTTTAGCCTTCTCTTCCCTGCTTTCACTCTGCAGTCCTTCCTTCTCCGGCACCGTACATATCCTCTCCTGCGGCTGTACCGGCATCTCTTTATCCACCGGTTTATCAACGATCTCGATGGCCATGTGTGGTGTCCGGACTTCTGCCGGCTCTTTCCGGGCTTCTACAGGCTCTTTTTCCCGTTCCTCCGGCAGTACGTCCAGCCGTCCGTCCTTTAATATCATTTTAATTGCTTTCAACTGTAATCCCCTTTCTTTCATGCTCTTGATCTCTTTGAACCGTTCCACGTCTTCCTTCGTATAATAGCGGTGCCCCAGCTCGTTTCTTTTGATGGGCAGATGTAATTCCTCTTCCCAATAGCGAAGTACATGGCTCTCCACCTTTACCTGTTTTGCAGCATCCGAAATCAATAAATACTCTCCCATATTCTCTTCCTTTCCACATATCCATATATAATAAAAATACGAAAGAGAACAGGTGCGGGGAATCTCCCTCACTTGTTCTCTTTCGTATTTTATGTTCTGTATTCGTAATATACTTAGAAATCTTTTTTTCTGTCGTTTTCCAGATTGGCAAACTTGGTGTATTCCGGCAGCCATGCCAGCTGTACGGTTCCGATGGGACCGTTTCTCTGTTTGGCTATGATGATCTCCGAAATACCTTTATCCGGCGAATCGTGATTATAATAATCATCACGGTAGATGAACATTACCACGTCGGCGTCCTGCTCGATGGCTCCGGACTCACGCAGGTCAGACAACATAGGGCGATGATCCGGTCTCTGCTCTACAGCCCGGCTCAACTGAGACAATGCCAGCACCGGTACGGACAGCTCTCTGGCGACTGCTTTCAGGGATCTCGAAATATCGGAAATCTCCTGCTGTCTGGAATCGCTGCTTCTTCCGCCACTTCCCGACATCAACTGTAAGTAGTCGATGATGATCATGGACAGACCGTTTTCCTGCTTCATTCTTCTGCATTTGGAACGAAGCTCGGCAATGCTGATACCGGGGGTATCGTCGATCATCAGCTTGGACTTGCCGATGACACCGGCACTCTCGATCAGTCGTTCCCATTCCTGGTCATTCAGTTGGCCGGTACGGAGCTTCTGGGCGTCCACGCTGGATTCCAGGGAAAACATACGATTGATCAGCTGCTCCTTACTCATTTCCAGACTGAATATGACTACCGGCAGATTCTGCTTAAATGCTACATGCTGCGCGATATTCAATACAAACGCCGTCTTACCCATGGAAGGACGGGCTGCGATCAGCACCAGGTCCGAGGGCTGCATTCCGGCGGTACGATAGTCCAGATCAATGAATCCGGTGGCAATACCTGTGACGGTTCCGTGCAGTTTGGAAGCCTTCTCGATCTTGTCCATGGCGTTCATGACTACGGTACGAATCGGTACGAATTCCTTGACGTTTTTCTTCTGTACCACTTCATTGATCTTGCTCTCGGTACTCTCCAGAATCGTATCCAGACTCTCCTTGCCGCTATAACAGGTATTGGCAATCTCTTCATTGGTACGGATCAGACGCCGGAGTGTTGCCTTCTCCGCCACGATTCCAGCATAATACTTGATATTGGCGGAAGTAGGTACTGCTGCAATCAGATTCGTCAGGAAATCCAGTCCACTGACCTCGGGAGGCACATCCTCCTTGGATCGCAACCGATCCTGCAAAGTGACAAAGTCAATGGGCTTTCCTTCATTGTTCAACTCTACGATGGTGTCAAATACCACACCGTACTGCCTGTTGTAGAAATCCTCTCCGGAGATCTGCTCTGTGGCAGCCGCAATGGCTTCCGCGTCAATGAACATAGAGCCGATGACTGACTGCTCCGCCTCTAAACTGTGAGGCATTATTCTTTTGATTACATTTTCATCCATTGCGGGCATGGGGTCGTCTACGCCTCCGTAACTTTCACCGTCAGCTTCGCTGCCACCTGGGGATGAAGCTTCACTGTTACCTCATAGGAGCCGAAGTTCTTCAGACTCTCCGGCAGCTGGATTTTCTTCTTGTCAATCTCGATACCATGCTGTTCCTTGCAGGCAGTTGCAATCTCTTTGGAGGATACAGAACCGAAGGTTCTTCCGCCCTCTCCTGCCTTGATCTTGACCACGACCTGCTTAGTCTCCAGCTCTGTTGCCAGCGCCTTTGCCGCATCCAGATTCTCCTGTGCCACCTTCTCTTCGTTTGCCTTATGGAGCTTCAGATCGTTCAGATTCTTGGAGCTTGCCTCCACACCGATCTTCTTCGGTAAAATATAGTTTCTTGCATATCCTTCGCTGGCCTCAATGATGTCACCTTTTTTTCCCAGCTTTTTTTCATCCTGAAGTAAAATAATTTTCATAGGATCAACCTGCCTTTCCTGAATCTTCTGTTTTATATGGTAAGACTTTTCAAACGGAATCCCTTAGATCTCACCGGATTCCAGCATGTCGTCGATGGTGTGCTTCAATACGCCAATGGCCTCTACCAGTCCCACGCCTTCCATCTGGCAGGCTGCGGTATTCATGTGGCCTCCACCGCCCATACGCTCCATGATGATCTGTACATTGACCTCATCAATGGATCTGGCGCTGACATAGATCTTGCCCTGATAATCGGTAAGTACAAAACTTGCCTTAATGCCCTTGATATTCAGCAGTTCGTTGGCTGCCTGCGCACCAATGATGGTAGGGCTGGGCAGATCCTCTGCGGTACACAGAGAGATTGCAAAGAACTGCTTGTAGATCTCTGCCTGACTGACAGCATCCGCCTTGGCCTTGTATTCTGCTGCATCCTCACGGAACAGTTTTCTCACACGGGTCACATCCGCACCGTTTCTGCGCAGGAATGCGGCAGCCTCGAAGGTGCGGACACCTGTCTTGGTCATAAAGTTATTGGTATCGATCATGATACCGGAATACATACAATCCGCCTCTTCCGTACGGATCTTGATATTGTCGTAGGTATACTGCAAGATCTCGGATACCATCTCGCAGGCGGAGGATGCATAAGGCTCCACATAAGACAATGTGGCATTCTCAATGGTCTCCGTACCCTGTCTGTGGTGGTCCAGTACTACGACGGATTTGCAGAAGCGAAGCAGATCCGGGCACTCTGTGATGGAGGGCTTATTGACATCCACCACCACCAGAACCGTATTGCTGCCTGCCATATCAATGGCCT
>OHGH01000575.1_pt1 | contig 18652 bp, 17 predicted proteins | sample 1567801 | NCBI WGS metagenome assembly OHGH01 (sample SAMEA3879519, study PRJEB24766) | human gut metagenome | biome: human-associated habitat; feature: feces | place: USA | collected 1985/1987
AACTTGTCTTCCCGCCTGCGCTCCCTTTACACCCAGTAATTCCGGACAACGCTTGTGACCTACGTTTTACCGCGGCTGCTGGCACGTAGTTAGCCGTCACTTCCTTGTTGGGTACCGTCATTATCTTCCCCAACAACAGGAGTTTACAATCCGAAGACCTTCTTCCTCCACGCGGCGTCGCTGCATCAGGGTTTCCCCCATTGTGCAATATTCCCCACTGCTGCCTCCCGTAGGAGTCTGGGCCGTGTCTCAGTCCCAATGTGGCCGATCAACCTCTCAGTCCGGCTACCGATCGTCGCCTTGGTGGGCCGTTACCTCACCAACTAGCTAATCGGACGCGAGGCCATCTCAAAGCGGATTGCTCCTTTTCCCTCTGCTCCATGCGGAGCTGTGGGCTTATGCGGTATTAGCAGTCGTTTCCAACTGTTGTCCCCCTCTTTGAGGCAGGTTCCTCACGCGTTACTCACCCGTTCGCCACTAAGTCAAAAAGAGCAAGCTCCTCTTGACTTCGTTCGACTTGCATGTGTTAGGCGCGCCGCCAGCGTTCGTCCTGAGCCAGGATCAAACTCTTTATAAATGATATTTATCACTTAAAAGTGTTAAATCTTGTTCGCTCAGCACGCAATCGCTTGCGTCCTGTGTGAATTACTTTTTGGAATTGTTTTAAGTGTTTTCCAACACTATAAAAGGTTCCGTTACAAGTTTTTCGATATTGTTCAATTTTCAAGGTCCTGTGCGTCTCAGCCTTGCGGCTGACGACTTGCTTATTGTATCACATTCGTGATTTACTGTCAAGCACTTTTTTCAAGTTTTTTCGGAGCAACCTGAGCGGTTTGATCCATTTTCACTATTCTGCGACAAGTTTCGGCTTGCGCATCCGTGCTTGACGGTAATTTATTCTAGCACATGCCATTGCAAAAATCAAGCGTTTTCTTTACCTATCTTCTCTCTTTTACTTTTTGCCTAAAATCTCCGTCTATTTTTTGCGCAGGTTTCAGGCCATCTGTCCAAAATCCGGTCTATTCCAATAGCTGCGCACGCATCCAACGCAGGATCTTGCGCTCTCTGCGGGAGATCTGTACCTGTGTAGTATGCAGCAGGCGTGCTGTTTCACTCTGGGTACGCTCTCCATAAAAACGCAGGCGGATCAAGTCCTGATCTTCCTGCGGCAGGCTGCGGAGCACCTCCCCCAAACTGATCCGATCTGCCAGTTCTTCCTCTGGGGAGTCCACCGGTATATCCAGTTGTGCCCCGCTTTCCTCTCCATTATCCGGTGTCAGGCTCAATGCTGGCTGTGCAGCCTGTACTGCCAGCGCTATGGAATCCAATGGTTCATCCAGCTGCTGCGCCAGCTGTGTAAGGCTTGGCTCGGTACCGCACAGCTTGATGTATTGTTCCCGCGCAGCATTGACCCGCATCCCCAGCTCTTTCAGGGAGCGGCTCACCTTTACTACCCCACCCTCCCGAAACAGCTTTTTTATCTCGCCTAGGATCACTGGTACTGCGTAGGTAGAAAAGCATACTCCCCGGCTTTCGTCAAAACCATCATAGGCTTTGACCAATCCCATACAACCTGCGCTGTACAGGTCGTCGTACTCAATGCCACGGCCCCGGAATCGTCCGGCACAGGCGTGGACCAGCCCCAGGTTCTGCTCAATAAAGGCACTGCGCTGTGCTGTATCCGATACCATGCTTTTCCGCCTCGTTTCTCTTTAATATGTATCTGCCGCTTTCCGCTGGGACAGATGCTTGACCAGCACCACTCTTGTACCGTGCCCCGGACGGGACCGCACCGTCACCTTGTCCATAAAGCTCTGCATCACCGCAAAGCCCAGGCCGGAGCGTTCCTCCGGGTTTCCAGTGGTATACAGCGGTTCCATGGCTTTGTGTATATCCGGGATGCCCACCCCCTGATCCGCCACCGTGATCCGCACTTCCCGATCCGGATAGACTGCAATGGTCATGGTGACCGGGCCTACTTTATCCGGGTAAGCATGAACGATGCAGTTCGTCACCGCCTCCGAGACTGCCGTCTTAAGATCTGCCAGCTGCGGCACTGTGGGGTCATACCGGGCCAAAAAAGCCGCCGCTGCACCCCGGGCATAGGCTTCGTTGACGCTGAGAGAGTCGAACCGTATCTTTGTGGTGTTTTCCGCTTTCATGGTTTATTCCTCCTTTTGCTGCACATCGTTGCAGGGAATCTGTGCCAGCTGCAGCACACGGCGCAGTTGGTCGGGGGCATGCTGGATACGCAGGCTGCCACCCAGCGCCTGCGCCCGCCGCTGTCGGCCCAGGATCAGCCCCACGCCGGAGGAATCCATAAACCCTACACCGGAAAAATCCATGATCAGAGTTTCCGGAGTCCGGCTGACCAGGGCCTCGTCCAGCTGTATGCGCAGATTTTGTGCGGCATCGTGGTCGATTTCTCCCGCCAGGTAGGCATAGAGCGTCCGGTCTGCCGCACTGAAATTTACAGTGGCCATTGCTTGTCCATCTCCTTTTTTGTTCACGATCCAATAAACGGGCACAAAAAAAGACCCCGTACACATATTCTTAGTGTACGGGGTCTGCGCCAAATATTTTAGGGAATGCTGTCAGCTGCCCAATTTTGCTTCCAGGATCTCGCCTGCCTGCAGCGCCACAGTCTCGCTGCCGCAGACCAGCAGGCCACGGCGGGTATTGACCCGGGCCTTATCCAGGGCTTCTTCCAGGGTATCGCACTGCTCTACCTCAAAATGGAAGCGTGCCTTTTCTGCCAGGCGGGCGGTAAGCTCCGGCTCTGCCCCAGCCGGGGTCACCAGATAAAGCTTATCAAAGGGGTTTTCCCCCATGCCAGGCATATTCTCTTTATCCTTTTGCTGCTGCTCCGGGGTCAGGCCGCTTTCCAGCGCGGAGAAGAACGCCTCGGCCCCCTCCTCCTCTGCCAGCCCGACCACGGCGCTCATATGGCGCACCTTGGCCATATTCAGCACACGCAGCAATGCCATAGCCTGCTGCGGTGTACGGCAGGCGTCCAGGATCACCAGCGGCCGCTGGGACAGCACCCGGATGCTGCTGCGGTTGGGCACCGAAGCCAGCCCCTCCAGGATCGCCTCATCCGGGATCTCAAAGCCCTTGCGCCAAAGAGCCAGCGCCATCTCCACGGCCACAGTAGCGTTGCCTGCGGCATGGCGGCCCAAAAAGGCCAGGGGGGCGGTATATCCGCCATAGTCCACCCGGCTGGCGAACTTTTCCGCCTCCAGGAAGGTGATATCCTCCGGGTCCGGCACCACCAGCTCACAGTCGCAGCGGCCTGCCGCCACGATCAGCTCACTGAGGGCTGCTTTGGGCTGCTCCGGCGCTGTGACGCAGATACAGCCCTTGCGCAGAGCACCGGCAGCCAAGGCCGCCGACCGCTCAATGGAACGGCTGACGCCGTCCGGCCCAATGGCAGTGACCGCACAGACCGGCATCTGGGGCAGGGCCGAAGCCAGCCCTGCGTCCGGCAGCTCCACAACGGCCAAGGCGCAGCCTGCCGCTCCAAAACACCGGGCTGCAGCGGCCAGCTCTGCCGCCAGACGGGGCAGCTCCTCCCCGGCAGACAGCAGCTCTGCCTGGGCGGAATACTCTGCCGCAGGCTGACCGTCTACCAGGATACGGGCGGACAGCGGCCCGGCCCCGGCGCAGTACAGTCCTGCGTGCAGGCCAGCCGCTTGGAGCATAGCCGCCAAAAGAGAGGCGGCTGCGGTTTTTCCGGCAGTACCGGCCACCCCTACAAAGGTCACCTGATCTGCCAGGCCGCCCACCGCTGCCTGCAGCTGCTGGGGTAGAGCAAAGCCCTCCGGCAGGGCGGCAAAATACTGATCTGCCTGTTGGATGGTCATGATAATCCGTCCTTTTTTCGATTTTTATAATGGGTGATGACCACATGGATCACCGCCAGCAGTACAAGCGCCATGGTGATGCCTGCCATGACCCCCATAAAGTCCAGCCAGACATCCTGCACCTGACCGCTGCGCCCGGCAGAGTAGAGCTGGATGGTCTCATCCGTCAGTGCTGTGAGCAACCCTGCCAGCATCGGCCAGCTAAGGTAGCGGAGCGACCGCCGGGTATAGACCCGCATACACAGCATCATCAGGAAGCCTTCCAGCGTATACTCCAGAAAATGCGCCAGTTTGCGCACAAAATGCATGGTCAGGCGCTGTGCGGTCTGCTCCAAGCCCAGGCGGGACAGCCCGGCCTGCATCCAGGCCAGCACACGGCCGCTGCTGATGGTAGAAGCATCGGCCACCTCCATGGAATTGGAGAAGATGAACAGCACAGCACCTGCCAGCGCCAAAGGCAGCAGGATGCGGGCTGCTGTAAGCGCCGCAGGTGTGCGGCCCGCCGAGCGGCGTGTCATCAGCCCAGCGCCCGGATGCTCTGCTCGATGTTGGCGAGCTTATCCTGGCTCTTGGCATGCTTTGCGCGGATATCCTCCACCAGCGCTGCCGGAGCACGCTCCACAAACTTGGGGTTGGCCAGCTGGGCTGCAAACATACCCAGCTCCTTTTCTGCCTTCGCCTTTTCCTTGTTCAGGCGGGCCAGCTCCTTCTCCCGGTCGATGAGCTCCATCATCGGGATAAAGCCGCGGGCGGCGTGGGTGGACACCTGCACCATGCCCTCCGTGCTGCCCTCGTACTTGGGGGTAAAGGTGACCTCGGTAGCAAAAGCAAACTTTGCCAGATAGACCTGTGCTGCCTGGAAGGGGGCCGGGTCCGCAGTTTCCAGAACCATGCTGGTCTTTTTGGCGGGGTGAACGTTCATCTCGGTGCGCATGGTACGCACAGCCTTGATGTAGTCCATCACCTTTTCAAACGCTTCCTCTTCCTCCGGCCAGTTATGGGTCTGGTCCACGGTGGGCCAAGCCTGGGTCATAATGGTCTCGGCAGAGCCGGGCAGAGCCTGATACAGCTCCTCGGTAATAAACGGCATAAAGGGATGCAGCAGCTTCAGTGCCTTATCCAGCACATAGACCAGCACACGGCGGGCGGTATCTGCCTGCACCGGGTCGCCGGAGTTCAGCCGGGGCTTTGCGATCTCAATAAACCAGTCGCAGTACACATCCCAGATAAAGCTGTTGATCTTAGCGGCGGCCAGGCCCATCTCGTAGTGGTCCAGGTTGTCGGTCATCGCACCGGCCACCTGGTTCAGACGGGTCAGGACCCACTTATCGCTCATGTCCAGCTGATCCTCAGCGGGCAGACCGGGGACAAAGTCCTCCGGCAGGTTCATCAGCACAAAACGGGTAGCGTTCCACAGCTTATTGGCAAAGTTGCGGGCAGCCTCCACCTTCTTTTCGATATAGCGCATATCGTTGCCCGGGGTCGAGCCATCCACCAGCATAAAGCGAAGCGCGTCCGCGCCGTACTGTGCGATGACCTCCAGCGGGTCGATACCGTTGCCCAGGCTCTTGGACATCTTGCGGCCCTGGCTGTCGCGGACGATGCCATGGATGCAGACGGTATCAAAGGGAACCTTGCCGGTATAAGCCAGACCGGAGAAGATCATGCGGCTGACCCAGAAGCCAATGATGTCGTAGCCGGTGACCAGAGTGTTGGTGGGATAGAAGTACTTCAGGTCCGCACTGTCCTCCTCCGGCCAGCCCAGGGTGCTGAAGGGCCACAGAGCCGAGGAGAACCAGGTGTCCAGCGTATCCGGGTCCTGGGTGAGGTGCGTGCTGCCGCACTTGGGGCAGACCGAGGGGGCATCCTTTGCCACGATGGTCTCGCCGCACTCATCGCAGTACCATGCCGGGATCTGGTGGCCCCACCACAGCTGGCGGCTGATGCACCAGTCCCGGGTATTCTTCATCCAGTTCATATAGTTCTTGGTGAAGCGCTCCGGCACAAACTTGATCTCGCCCTTTTCCACCGACTCGATGGCGGGCTTGGCCAGGGGCTCCATCTTGACGAACCACTGCTTGGAGATCATGGGCTCGATGGTGGTATGGCAGCGGTAGCAAGCGCCCACCTCATGCTTCAGAGGCTCCACCTCTTTCAGGTAGCCGCCGGCCTCCAGGTCAGCCAGGATGGCCTTGCGGGCTTCCATGGTGGTCATACCTGCGTACTTGCCGCAGTCCAGCACCTCCGGCTCGTTGACCGTATTCTTACCCGCAGCAAACAGCGCATCCGCAGCCGCCTTATCGACAGCACCGGTCATGTGGCCATCGTAGGTGAACACACGGACGATGGGCAGGTCATGACGCAGGCCCACCTCAAAGTCGTTGGGGTCGTGATCTTGACCACGCCGGTGCCCTTGGTCATATCGGCGTGCTCGTCACAGACAATGGGGATCTCTTTGTTCAGCAGGGGCAGCACCACATGGCAGCCGTGGAGATGGGCATAGCGGGGGTCCTCGCCGTTGATAGCCACAGCGGTATCACCCAGCATGGTCTCCGGACGGGTAGTAGCCAGCTCCAGCATCTCGCCGGTCTCCTTGACCGGGTAGAGCAGATGCCAGAAGTGGCCGTCCTTCTCCTCATACTCCACCTCTGCATCCGAGATGGAGGTGTTGCAGTGGGGGCACCAGTTCACCATACGGTTGCCGCGGTAGATCAGGCCCTGATCGTACAGACGGACAAACACTTCCTTCACTGCATCCGAGCAGCCCTCGTCCATGGTAAAGCGTTCCCGCTCCCAGTCACAGCTGCTGCCCAGCTTTTTCAGCTGGCTGACGATGCGGTTGCCGTAGCGGGTCTTCCAATCCCAGGCGCGCTCCAGGAAACCATCCCGGCCCACCATCTCCTTGGTCAGACCCTCTGCCCGCATGGCCTCCACCACCTTTGCTTCGGTGGCGATGGACGCATGGTCGGTGCCGGGCACCCACAATGCAGCATAGCCCTGCATCCGCTTGGTACGGATCAGGATGTCCTGCATGGTGTTGTCCACCGCATGGCCCATGTGCAGCTGACCGGTAACGTTGGGGGGCGGCATCACAATGGTGAACGGTTTTTTATCCGGGTCGGCCTTTGTGTGGAAATAGCCCCCGTCCAGCCAGAACTGGTAGATCCGGTCCTCCACCTGGCTGGGGTCGTACTGTTTTGCAAGTTCTTTCATGCGTGTACCTCCAAAATGACTGCTGTGGGGCAAAAAAGCCGCCCCACGGAAACTTCCATGGGACGGCTGTAAACTCTACATACCGCGGTACCACCCAAATTGCGCATACTGGTATGCGCCCCTTGACGCCCCGGTAACGTGGGGCGGCCCGGAGACGGCTGACCTTCGCTCACCGCCTCTGCTCCAAAGTGACAGTACACAGCCCCTGCCTGCCGGGCTTCCACCTGACCCCGGCTCTCTGCAAAGCGGTCTGCTGCGCACACTCTTTTTCATCGCATTTACATAAAGAATATACAGTTTTTTGTGGGGTTTGTCAATCATCTGGAGGGCGGTTTCCTGCTTTTACCCCAAAAAACGATCTGCGGCAGCCGCCTTTGCCCGCCCTGCCCTGCAAAAAGGGTCCTCATCCCGCCAGCAGGCCCCTTTTTCCACCATTTTGCGCAAACCAGTTGAGAAGCGGTGCCGGGCGTGGTAAAGTATAAGGGAAAACGATCTGCGGCCCGGCCGGGCCGAACAAGGAGACGCCATGAACGCCACAGAGCTTTACCCCGATACCGAGCAGCGCCGCCGCATCATGGATTTTATCATGGCTGCGGGGCAGACCCTTTTAGAAAACGGCGCAGAGGTCTTTCGCGTAGAGCAGACCATGGAGATCATGGCCTGCAGCTTCCATTTGCGGGAGTTCCATGTTTACGTGCTGACCAACGGCATCTTTGCCAGCGCAGGCACGGCCGAGATCAGTGAGGTGCGCAATGTGCCCCAGCGCACCGTCCATTTAGGGCGGGTAGCCGCAGTAAACGAGCTGTCCCGTGATATCGCCGCCGGGCGCTGCTTGCTGGACGAAGCCGAGCGCCGCCTGGCCGATGCCCGGTGCATCCCCCTGCCCGGCGCAAAGGAGCAGCTGGCCTGCGGCGCTGTGGGCGCTTTCTGCTTTGCCCTGCTGTTCGGCGGGGACCTGCGGGCCGGTCTGGTGGCTTCGCTTGCTGGGTTTGCGGCCAGCATCTACCTGCTGCTGTGTGCCCGGCGGAACCTGCCCGGCGGTTTTCAAAAAGTGACTACCGCCATGCTGATCACGCTGATCTGTGTATTGGTCTGCCCGCTGGCCCAGGCCAACACCAGCCATGCCATCATTGGCACTTTGATGCTCCTGACGCCCGGCATCGCTTTTACCATGGGCATCCGGGATTTTGTGCACGGAGACTACCTCTCCGGCACCATCCGCATGATCGATGCTGTGCTGATCGCAGCATCCATTGCCATTGGCACCGGTGTGGTGCTGCGGCTGTATACGATGCTGACGGGGGTGGTCGTTGTATGAATCCACAATTCACAGAGCAGATCAGCCACCTGTTGGTACAGTTCCTTCTGGCTGGGGTGGGCACCCTTTGTTTTGGCGTGCTGTTTGCGATCCCCCGGCACACCCGGTTCACCTGCGCCTTGACCGGTGCTGTGGGCTGGGGCGTTTACGCCCTGGCTGTGCTTTTGGGGGCCGACACGATGGCCGCTTCCCTCATCGCCGTGATCCCCCTTACTTTGCTGGCCCGTTTTTTGGCCATTGCACAGCGCGCGCCTGTGACCGTGTTTCTGCTGTCCGGTATTTTCCCCTTAGTGCCCGGTGCAGGCATCTACTACACCGCCTACTATTTCATCCAGGGCGACAGCGCCCGCAGCCTTTTCCACGGCTTTGACACCCTGAAGATCGCCGCCGCTCTGGCGCTGGGCATCTCGCTGGTGCTGAGCCTGCCGCTGCCCCGGCAGTGGCCGCTCCGAAAAAAATAATAGATGCAAAGACCGCCGCCTGCAGCCCTTGATGGCACAGACGGCGGTCTAGTTTATTTTACGGGTCAGTCGCCTGCGTTTTCTCCCTGCTCCAACGCATCCAGCAGCTGCTCTGCATCGGTATAAAAAGGGGCCAGCGCTGCCACTGCGGGGGACAGGTAGCCAGCCGACACACTGGACTCCATCAGTCCCCGCAGCGGTGCACACTCACCTAAAATGTCATACACCGCCATCGGCTTTGGCAGCTGTCCCAGGCTTTTCAGCACCAGGGCCTCAAAAAACTCGTCGTAGGTCCCGATCCCGCCCGGTAGGACTGCAAAAGCATCGGCTTCCGCTTCCATACGGGCTTTGCGCTGGGACATCGTGCCCACATGGAACACCTGGGTGCAGCCAGCGGGCACAAACCCTTCCTGGTCAAAGATCTTTGGCACCACAGCCACTACCGGAGCGCCGCCCTGCGCTGCGCCCAGGGCCACTGCCCCCATCAGCCCGGCATTGTAGCCGCCGTAAACCAGCGTATGCCCCCGCCGGGCCAGTGCAAGACCAAACGCCTCCCCCGCTGCATACAGTGCCGGGGCCAGGCCCTGTGCAGAAGAGCAATAAACACAAATTTTCACCCTGATTTTCTCCTTTCGGCCGATTGCGCCACCAGCCGGTATGTTTTATACTTAATAAAGTATACTATACTTTTTCGCTCTTTTCCAGGCAGGGGATAGCGTTTGCCGGTCTCTGCCTGAAAAGCAGAAGATACCAACACTCAGGAAAGGGATCTTTGCTATGGACATCATGCGCCTCCTGGCCGAGCGGCGGACTTTCCGCCGCTTTGCCCAAACCCCCATCCCCGCCGATGTGATCGCAGATGTGATCGAAGCGGTCCGCTTATCCTCCTGCGGGGCAAACCGTCAGGCTTTGCGGCTGGTCATCGCCGACCAAGCCAGCGACATATCCCGCATCCATCCTCTTGTCCGGTGGGCCGCTTACCTGCCCCCGGACCAAGGCACTCCGCAGCCCGGAGAACAGCCCACTCTGTATGTCGCTCTGGTGCAGGATACCTCCATCCCCGGAGACCTGGCCACCGACAGCGGCATTGCTTTGTCCAATATGACCCTGGCTGCCTGGGCTAAGGGGGTAGGCAGCTGCATCATGGGCGCCATCGACCGCCCTGCGCTTACCGCGCTGCTGGGTCTTGCGCCGGAAGAAAAGCTGGCTTTTATGGTGGCCTTCGGTTATCCCGCCCACAGCTCCCGCATCGTGCCCATGACGGAGCAGACCGGTGTAAAGTACTATCTGGACCAAGACCGCAACTACTGCGTGCCCAAGCGCAGTGCAGAACAGATTGCCCGTTTTCTGCGGTGAGCACGCTGCATACAGCCGCATGAATATATACAGCATAACTCCCCGGAAACTGCATATTTGTTTGCAATTCGGTTTCAATTTCAAGGATTTTCTGCACAACACTTGACTTTTTTATTTGTACAACCTATACTAATTTTGTGTTCATGCCGGGGCGGAATGTGCCGTCTGGCGGGACACTGAATTTTTATAATATTCTGATGAATAGAGGAGTTGTACTGCTATGAAAAAGATTTCTCGCCGCAGCTTCCTGGCTGCCGCTGCTGTTTCCGTTGCTGCCGTTGCCCTGACCGCCTGCGGTGGTTCTGCCTCTAGCGCTGCTTCTTCCAGCGCCGCATCCTCCGAGGCTGCTTCCAGCTCCGCCGCTGCTGAGCTGACCACTGTGGAATCCGGCAAGCTGACCATGGCCACCAATGCCACCTTCCCCCCGTATGAGATGACCACCGACGCTGGCACCATCGAGGGCATCGACATCGACACCGCTCAGGCTATTGCCGACAAGCTGGGCCTGGAGCTGCAGGTGGATAACATGGAGTTTGACAGCTCTCTGCTGAGCGTGCAGCAGGGCAAGGCCGATATCGTGATGGCCGGCGTCACCGTCACCCCCGAGCGTCAGAACGTGATGGACTTCTCCGACAGCTACGCTACCGGCATCCAGTCCGTCATCGTTACCAATGATTCTGAGATCGCCACCCTGGAGGATCTGTCCGGCCACCTGATCGGCACCCAGCGCGGCACCACCGGCTACCTGTACTGCACCGATGATTTTGGTGAGGACAGCGTGATCGCCTACGACAGCGGCCTGACCGCTGTGCAGGCTTTGAACAACGGCCAGGTGGACTGCGTGGTCATCGACGACGCACCGGCACAGGCTTATGTTGCTGCCAACCCCGGCCTGAAGGTCCTGGACACCAGCTACGCTGTGGAGGAGTATGCCATCGGCATCGCCAAGGGCAACACCGCCCTGCTGGATGCTGTCAACGCTGCTCTGGCTGAGCTGGCTGAAGAGGGCACTCTGCAGGCCATCGTGGACAAGTACATCACCGCAGAATAAGCTCTGCAAAACGATCATGCGCCACAGAGGGGTGGCCCGCCCGGCCGCCTCTCTTTTTTTGTCAATAAAGGTTACAAAATTCTAACAACAGAAAGGTGAGGATGCGAATGGCCGCACAATATGAAATTCTGACCGAGCTGCTGCGCAGCGGCGAAGCGCTGAGCTTCGGGCAGGATCTGTTCATCAAGTTTTACCAGGCGTTCATCGTCTCAGACCGCTGGCTGCAGTACATCAAGGGCGTTGGCCCCACGCTGATGGTCACTGCGCTGGCGCTGGCACTGGGTGTTCTGCTGGGCAGTGTCGTTGCACTGGTCCGGGTCGCCCACGACCAGCAGCGTCCCGGTCACGCCAACCCCGTGCTGGGCGTTTTGAATACTGTGTGCAAGGTATACACCACCATCATCCGCGGCACCCCTATGATGGTGCAGCTGCTGATCATGAGTATGGTCATCTTCAGCAACAGCCGCAACTTTACGCTGGTGGGCGCTCTGACGCTGGGCATCAACTCCGGCGCTTATGTGTCGGAGATCATCCGCGGCGGCCTGATGGCCGTGGACCCCGGTCAGATGGAAGCAGGCCGCAGCCTGGGCCTGAACTACATGACCACCATGGTCGTCATCATTATCCCCCAGGCCATCCGGGCTGTGCTGCCCGCCCTGGGCAATGAGTTCATCATCCTGCTGAAGGATACTTCCCTGATCACGGTGATCGGCGGCAAGGAGCTGCTGTACGCCGCCCAGGGCATCATGAACCGTACCTACGAGCCAATGTTCCCCCTGTTGGGCGTGGCCGGTATCTATCTGATCCTGGTCATGGTATTCACCTGGCTGCTGAGCAAATTTGAGAGGAGGCTGGCGCAAAGTGAAAGATAAGATCCTGGAGGTCCGTGGCCTGGAAAAGACCTACGGCGGTGAAAAGAAGCGCGGCGACAAGACGGTCTCCCCCACTTTGAACGTGCTGAAAGGCATCGATATCGACATCTACCGCGGAGACGTGGTCTGCCTGATCGGCCCTTCCGGCTGCGGCAAATCCACCTTCCTGCGCTGCCTGAACCATCTGGAGATCCCCACCGGCGGCAGCATCAAATTTGAGGGCATGGAAGTGGACGACGCCCACATTGACGCTGTGCGCCAGAAGATGGGCATGGTGTTCCAGCATTTCAACCTGTTCCCCCACCTGACGGTTAAAAAGAACCTCTGCCTGGCCCCCACCCTGCTGAAGCTGAAAAACCACGAGGAAGCCGAGCAGCGCGCCATGGAGCTGCTGACCCGCGTGGGCCTGGCCGATAAGGCAGATGCCTACCCCAAGAGCCTGTCCGGCGGCCAGCAGCAGCGCATCGCCATTGCCCGCGCCCTGGCTATGGACCCGGACGTGATCCTGTTTGACGAGCCTACCAGCGCCCTGGACCCGGAGATGGTCGGCGAGGTCCTGGAGCTGATGCGGGAGCTGGCCCACACCGGCATCACCATGCTGGTGGTGACCCACGAGATGGGCTTTGCACGGGAAGTTTCCAACCGCGTCATCTTTATCGATGACGGACGTATCCAGGAGGATGAGCCCCCGCAGGAGCTGTTCTCCAACCCCAAGCACCCCCGTTTGAAAGCGTTCCTCTCCAAGATGCTGTAAAACCAAAACAAAAATCCCCTCTGGAAATTCCAGAGGGGATTTTTTGTTATGCATTTTGCGTCATCAAAAGCTCACCGGCGGTCAAAGCCCAGGTAGCGGGTCCCCTGAAAGTGCAGGGTCCCCCGATCGCCTTCTGCCAGCTGTCCGTATTCCTGTCCGGAGATCGCAAACTCCATCCGATCGCCGCTGTTCACCTGGAACGTTGCATAATAGCGGGTAGAGGAGGTGTGCATCTGGACTTCTGTTCCTGTATTATCGTAAGAGACGTGTGTACGTTTTGTCACGACGATCGCATCTACTTCCAGCTTGGGAGAGCGGTCGTTCTGGCGGGAGGTGCGGATATTCTGTACCACTATCCAGATCATCAGTCCCAACACCAGCAAAAAGAACAGTGGGAACAGGTTGAAAATCAGGTCAAACATCATAGGCGGATCTCCTTACGCTGTGTCTCACGGAACGCCGCGCGGCCTCCCTTAGTTATTGCTGTTTTCTGTTGTATCCGGGCCAGCAGCCTGCTGGCTGGTATAAAGGATCATCAGATGGTTGGCGCTGGTCTCCAGCTGGCTCTTGGCCTGGCGCAGAGCAGCTTCCTCGGTCTCGTTCATCTTTTCCGGCTTATCCTTGCGCAGGCAGCGGCGGAGGTTGGCCAGGTCGTTCTTGACCCGGTTCTTTTCGTCCTTATCCAGCTCCTTCTTGCACTTGTTCAGTGCTTCATCCACCTTGTATGCCAGCACCTCTGCCTGGTTGTGCAGCTCCAGGCGCTCCTTGCGGCGGGTATCCTCTGCCTCATAGGCAGCGGCATCCGCCATCGCCTTCTGGATCTCATTCTCCGAGAGGTTGGTGCTGCCGGTAATGGTGATATTCTGTTCCCGGCCGGTGGCCAGGTCCTTGGCGGAGACCTTGACCACGCCGTTTACGTCGATGTCAAAGGTGACCTCGATCTGGGGCTTGGAGGAGAAGCCGCTGCGCAGCCCTCCCAGCTTGAATTTCCCCAGCGACTTGTTATCCCGGGCAAAGTGCCGCTCGCCCTGCAGCACGTTGATCTCCACAGAGGTCTGCATGGGACGTGCCGTGGTAAAGATCTGGCTCTTGCGGGTGGGGATCATGCTGTTGCGGGTGATCAGCGGGGTAGCCACGCCGCCCACCGTCTCAATGGACAGCGTCAGCGGGGTAACATCCATCAGCACCAGCCCCTGTGCCGCTGCGCCGGTAGCCCCTTGCAGCTTGCCGCCGCCCTGGAGCAGAGCGCCCTGCACCGCCGCGCCCATTGCAACGCACTCATCCGGGTTCAGGCTATGGCTGGGCTCCTTGCCCAGGATCTCCTTGACCTGGCGCTCAACGGCAGGCATCCGGGTGCTGCCGCCAACCAGCAGCACCTTGCCCAGTTCCGCCGGGGCCACCCCGGCGTCCCGCAAAGCGGCCTGTACCGGCTCTACGGTGCGGGCCAGCAGGTCGCTGGTCATCATCTCAAACTGCGGACGGGTCAGGGACAGATTCAGGTGATGGGGGCCATCCTTGCCCACCGCAATAAAGGGCAGGCTAAGCTGTGCAGAGGGGGCGCTGGACAGCTCCTTTTTCGCCTTTTCTGCTTCCTCTTTCAGCCGCCCCATTGCAGCGGGGTCCCGGGTCAGGTCGATACGGTCGGATTTTTTGAACTCTGCCACCGCATAATCCACAATGCGCTGGTCAAAGTCATCACCGCCCAAGCTGGTGTCGCCGCCGGTGGCCAGCACGGTAAAGGCGCCGTCCTCGATCTCGATGATGGACACGTCAAAGGTGCCGCCGCCCAGGTCGTAGACCAGGATCTTCTGGCTGTCCTCATTTTCCAGGCCGTAAGCCACCGCCGCCGCCGTAGGCTCGTTGATGATGCGCAGCACGTCCAGGCCCGCAATACGGCCTGCGTCCTGGGTGGCCTTGCGCTGGCTGTCGTCAAAATAGGCGGGCACCGTGATCACCGCTTCGGTCACCGGCTCACCCAGGTAGCTCTCGGCGTCCCGGCGGATCTTGGACAGGATCATTGCGCTGATCTCCTGGGGAGTCAGGTCCTTCCCATCGATGTGGACACGGTAGTCGCTGCCCATCCGCCGCTTGATGCTGGACACCGTGCGGCCGGAGTTGGTGGCAAGCTGACGCTTTGCTGCGCCGCCCATCAGCCGCTCTCCGTCCTTGGTAAAGGCTACCACGCTAGGAGTCGTGCGCTCGCCTTCCGCATTGGCGATGACCACCGGCTTGCCGCCCTCCACCACTGCCACACAGGAGTTGGTGGTGCCCAGATCAATGCCGATCACTTTACTCATACTGCTTGTTCCTCTCTTGTCCTTTTGCGCACCGGGCGCTTTATTTTTACGGGATATCCCGCAGTTCCTGATTTTACTATGCTCTGCTTAATAATACCGGCCCGGTATGACGAATTTTTAGTGCAAATGTAAATATTCTATGTGCAGGCAACATTCATTGATTTTTATAGGCATTTGGGTGGGTCGGCGGGACCGAAAGCTCCTGCATCAGGGTCTCTGCCTGGCGCAGCCATTCCCCTGCGGTGGGGTCGCCCTCTGCCAGCAGGACCCGGAATCCCTGCGCCGCTTCCGCCACCTGTGCCAGCGCCTGCCGGGGCGAGATATACCGGGTCTCCTGCTGTGCTATCCGCAGGCAGACATAGGGCATATACTCCACATCCGGCTGACGGTCTGCCAGTTGGATCGCCTGGCGGTAATACAGCAGCGCCTTGCCGGGGTCCTGGCTGCGGGCGTCATCGCCCAAGGCCACCAGCGCCAGCGGGTCCCCGGCTTCTGCGGCCTGTTTCCAGGCGCGTTTAGCCCCTGCCCTATCCTTGCGTGTGCCCTGCCCCCAGTACATACAGGCAGCCAGCCGGGTCAGCGCCTCCGGACAGCCGGCATCCGCCCCTTTTTGCAGAGCCTCCACCGCCTGTTTCCACTCTCCTTTGGCTGCAGCAGCACGGCCCGCCTCCAGCTCTGCCTCCCCTGGCTGCGCACTCATCCGCTCGGCATGGAGCAAGCCGTTCAGCAGGGAGGCATCCAGCGTAGCTGAACTGCCCCAGGGGTCGATGACCACACCGTCCACCCCCTCTGTTTCCAGTGCCAAAGACAATGCGTCCCGCAGGGTGTGCTGGCTCATCGGACGGGCAGCGGTGCTGCGGTCTGCGGCGGCGGGAGGTGAACACCGGCAGCCAGTTGCGGCCTTTTTCGCTGCGCAGGATCCAAAGCGGCAGGCCGCCGGAGCGTTCCGCCGGGATCGGATGCTCCGTCCAGGGGGCAGGCGCATTGTGGACCGTAAGCGCCGTCTGCACCGGGACAAGCACATAGGTGTTGATCTCCAGCGCATAATTCAGCGCGCTCATCAGGGTCCAAAAACTTTCCTCATTCTGGGCACGGTACAGTCCCTGGATGGCACGCTCCACCACCGGGCACCCGGTGCCCGCCGGGCTGTATGGAACCACCGTCGGCCGGCGGGCTCCCACCGGGCGGAACCTTCCATGGAACTTTCTCTGTGACATTCTGTATCCCCCCATCGCATTGCGATCTTCATTCCTGTTTATCTCTTTAAGTATAACAGGATTTGGGGATTTTCTCAATCCGGGGCAGCCTTGGCGGGACGCTCCTTCTCCCACCGGCGGCACAGAGCCGGGATGTGCCAAACCAGGGGCCGCTTTGAAAAAAAGACTGCATTTTTTCTGGCGCTGAGGGTATTTTCGCGTTATAATGGAGAGAAAGTTCTACCCAGGAAAGGAAGTTGTGCCCTTGAATCCATTACTGCGCCACCTGCGTGGCTACCGGCGGGAAAGCGTGCTGGCTCCGCTGTTCAAAATGCTGGAAGCCAGTTTTGATCTTCTGGTCCCGCTGGTCATGGCGGACATCGTCAATACCGGCATTGCCGCCCGCGACCTGCGCTATATCCTGGTGCGGTGCGGTGTGCTGCTGGCGTTGGCCTTTATTGGTCTGGCCTGCAGCCTGACCGCCCAATATTTTTCCGCCAAGGCTGCGGTGGGGTGTGCCACCTCGCTGCGGCACACCCTGTTTGCCCACATCCAGAGTCTGGGGTTTGCCGAGATGGATCAGCTGGGCGCCAGCACCCTGATCACCCGGATGACCAGCGATGTAAACCAGGTGCAGAACGGCCTGAACCTTTTCCTGCGGCTGTTCCTGCGCAGCCCCTTTGTGGTGGCAGGCGCTATGGTCATGGCGTTTACGGTAAACGCCCGTGCTGCCTGGATCTTCGTGGTCACCATCCCGCTTTTGTCGGTGGTGGTATTCGGCATCATGGCGGCCACCCGCCCCATGTACAAAGCCGTACAGGGCAAGCTGGACCGCGTTATGGGGCTTACCAGAGAAAACCTGACCGGCGTGCGGGTGGTGCGCGCCTTTGGCAAGGAAGAGGAAGAGCTTGCACGCTTTGAACAGGCCAACGAGGAGCTGACCGGTCTGCAGCGGAAGGTGGGGCGCATAAGCGCCCTGATGAACCCGGTGACCTATGTACTGGTCAACCTGGCCATCGTCGCACTGCTGTACACCGGCGGCATCGAGATCCATGCGGGACGGATGGCCGCCGGCGACGTGATCGCACTGGTGAACTATATGAATCAGATCCTGGTGGAGCTTGTCAAGCTGGCAAACCTTGTGGTCCAGATCAGCAAGGGGCTGGCCTGCGCCGGGCGGGTACAGGCCGTGCTGGAGGTAAAGCCCGGCATGACCTATCCGGACACCGCCCCCACCCCGGACACTGCCCAGCCCGCTGTACAGTTCGACCATGTGGGGCTGACCTACGCCGGAGCCGGAGCGCCCAGCTTGTCCGACCTCTGCTTTGCCGCACAGCCGGGCCAGACCATTGGCGTGATCGGCGGTACCGGCAGCGGCAAGACCAGCCTGGTACACCTGATCCCCCGTTTTTACGATGCCACCGAGGGGCAGGTGCGGCTGTTCGGGCAGCCGGTAGGGTCCTACCCCCGTGCCGACCTGCGGCGCACCGTCCGGGTCGTGATGCAGAAAGCCCAGCTTTTCAGCGGCACCATCCGCTCCAACCTGCTGTGGGGCTGCCCCGATGCCACCGACCAAGAGCTGTGGCAGGCACTGGAGACCGCCCAAGCCGCAGAGTTTGTCCGCAAAAAGCCGCTGGGCCTGGAGGAACCGGTGGAGCAGGGCGGGCGCAATCTCTCCGGCGGCCAGCGCCAGCGCCTGACCATTGCGCGGGCCCTGGTCGGACAGCCCCAGATCCTGATCCTGGACGACAGCGCCAGCGCACTGGACTACGCCACCGATGCCGCTCTGCGCCAGGCGCTGGCCCGTCTGCCGGGCCGCCCCACCCTATTCATCGTCAGCCAGCGCACCGCCAGCTTGCAGCACGCAGATCAGATCCTGGTATTGGACGACGGCCATCTGGTGGGTGTGGGCACCCATGACCAGCTGCTGGCAAGCTGCCCCGTCTACCAGGAGATCTATGCAAGCCAGTTCCAGAAAGGGGGGCAGGAGAAATGAGCGCAAAAAGCAAGACCAGCCTGACCGCCCGTCAGCGCGCCGAGACCCTGCGCCGGGTGATGCAATGGGTCCGCCCGTATGGCTTGTCCGTAGGCGGCAGCCTGGCGGCCGCCGCCCTCAGTGTTGCCGCACAGCTGTATATCCCCATCCTCTGCGGCCGTGCCATCGATCAGATGTTCGGCCCCGGGCAGGTGGATCTGCCAGGGGTCGTGCGCATTGCCCTGCAGGTGGCTTTTGTGGCGGCTGCAGCGGCCCTGGCACAATGGCTTTTGAGC
>OHGH01000583.1_pt1 | contig 18418 bp, 14 predicted proteins | sample 1567801 | NCBI WGS metagenome assembly OHGH01 (sample SAMEA3879519, study PRJEB24766) | human gut metagenome | biome: human-associated habitat; feature: feces | place: USA | collected 1985/1987
CCTGGTTTTTCGTTGTGTGCGGATAAGAGAACTTGAACAGGGCGGCTCTGCGGCCGTCAGGCAGCAGAGCAACCAACAGCCCGGTGGGCTGTTGGTTAGCCCGCGGTGGTCAACGGTCGGGAAAGTCTACCGGGAGGCGCAATCGTGTACCTGGTTTTTCGTTGTGCATCCCATCGTATCTTCCACTGCCGCATCCTGCGCCAGATGATAATCCTTAAGGCAGAGATAACACAGCCGGAAAATTTCCGTCCCGTAGGCATCCATCCACTGGGTGAGCTGTTGTTCTGTCATCATAGGGGCTTTTTTTCTCCTTTCTTCTTTATAGACACCAGCGGGGCTGCATATATTACACCCCGGCGCTCCCTTGCTATACAACATTCTACCTATTATAATAGCAGTATCTGGTGCGCTGTACAAAGCGCACGGAAGGACTGGGGCCGTATGCCCCGCAGAACAGGAGAACTTGGGATGGAACAGCATCGCCCTGCCCCGCCGGACCGGATCGTCATCCGGGGCGGCCGGGTCCACAACCTGAAAAATATCGACCTGGATATTCCGCTGCACCAGATCGTGGGCATTGCGGGAGTATCCGGCTCCGGCAAATCCTCGCTGGCGCTGGGCATTTTGTACGCTGAAGGCTCCCGGCGGTATCTGGAGTCACTTTCCACCTACACACGCCGCCGGATGACCCAGGCAGAAAAGGCGCAGGTGGACCAGGTGCTCTATGTCCCGGCGGCACTGGCACTGCGGCAGCGTCCGGGTGTGCCGGGGATCCGCAGCACCTTTGGCACCGGCACGGAGCTATTGAACAGCCTGCGGCTGATGTACTCCCGCCTGGCAAGCCACCGCTGCCCCAACGGGCATTACCTGCCGCCCAGTCTGGCTGTGGCGGCCGGTATGGAGCTGGTATGCCCCGTCTGCGCCGCTCATTTTTTTGCTCCGGGCGCAGAGGAACTAGCCTTTAACAGCCAGGGCGCCTGCCAGCGCTGCGATGGCACCGGCATCGTGCGCATCGTAGACGAGAGCACGCTGGTGCCGGACGAATCTCTTTCCATTGACGAGGGCGCTGTTGCCCCCTGGCAGACTTTGATGTGGTCGCTGATGAAGGACATCGCCCGGGAGATGGGGGTGCGCACGGACGTGCCGTTCCGGGAGCTGACCCCTCAGGAGCGAGAGATCGTGTTCCGGGGCCCGGCGGTAAAAAAGAAGATCATCTACCAGAACAAGACCAGCGGCGCTGCCGGGGATATGGACTTTACCTATTTCAACGCCACCTATACCGTTGAAAATGCCCTTTCTAAGGTCAAGGACGAAAAAGGCATGAAGAGGGTGGAAAAGTTCCTCCGGCAAGAGGTCTGCCCGGACTGTGGCGGTACCCGGCTCAGTCTGGCGGCCCGTGCTCCGCTGCTGCGGGGCATCCCACTGGACAAAGCCTGCCAGATGACCCTGGCGGACCTAGTGGTCTGGGTAGAGGGCGTGCCGGATACCCTGCCAGAGCCAATGCGTCCCATGGCCTGCAGCATTTGCGATGCATTTTTGAGCGCTGCCCGGCGGCTGATGGAGCTGGGGCTGGACTACCTGACCCTGGACCGGGCGGCCTCCACCCTTTCTACCGGAGAGCGGCAGCGGATGCAGCTGGCCCGGGCGGTGCGTAACCGAACCACCGGGGTGCTGTATGTGCTGGACGAGCCATCCATTGGGCTGCATCCGTCCAATCAGGAGGGGCTGATCGGTGTGATGCAGGATCTGCTGGCAGACGGCAATACCGTGATCCTGGTGGACCACGATACCCAGGTGCTGGCCCGGGCAGACTGGCTGATCGAGCTGGGGCCCAAAGCAGGCGCGCAGGGCGGACAGATCATTGCACAGGGCACTCTGGCACAGATCCAGCAAGACCCCCGCTCCCAGATCGGCCCATTTCTGACCGGCCGCCAGCTCCAGGTGGGGCAGCGGGCTACGGCCCAGGAGATGTTTGCGCTGGGGCGGCTGCACCTGTCCACTGGACCCATCCACACGGTACAGCCGCTGGAAGTAGACCTGCCGAAGGGGCGGCTGATCGCCGTGACCGGCGTATCCGGCTCCGGCAAGACCACCCTGATTTTGGAGAGCTTGATCCCGGCGCTGGAAGCGCACATCGCCGGGCAGAAACTGCCGCCTCATGTGCGGAGCGTGCAGGCTGACGGCATTGCCCGGGTGCGGCTCATCGACTCCGCCCCCATTGGCATCAATGTGCGCTCTACTGTGGCTACCTATGCAGATATTCACGACGAGCTGCGCAAGGTATACGCCCGCACGCCAGAGGCAAAGGCTCACGGATACAAAGCGGGGGATTTTTCTTACAACACTGGGCGGCTGCGCTGCCCGACCTGCGATGGCACCGGTTCCATCAGTCTGGACGTACAGTTTTTGCCGGATGTGGAGATCCCCTGCCCGGATTGCGGCGGCTCCCGCTATGGGCGGGAAGCCGGGTGCATCTGCCGTACTCCTAAAAAGGGCGGGACAGCCTGCACGCTGCCCCAGCTGATGGCCATGAGCATCGACGAGGCGCTGCAAGCCTGCGCCGATCTTCCTTTGGTGGCCCGGCGGCTGCAGGTCTTGCAGGAGCTGGGTCTGGGGTACCTGACCCTAGGCGAGCAGACCCCCAGCCTCTCCGGCGGAGAGGCGCAGCGGCTGAAACTGGCCAGCGAGATGGGCAGGGGCCAGTCTGACGCAGTGTTTGTGTTTGACGAGCCCACCATCGGACTGCACCCCCTCAACGTGGAAACACTGCTGCGGGTGTTCCGCCGCCTGACCGACAACGGCGCCACAGTGGTGGTGATCGAACATGACCAGGATGTGATCCGCAACGCCGATTATATTCTGGATATGGGGCCTGGGGGCGGTGTCCGGGGCGGCCGGATCGTAGCGTCCGGCACGCCGGAACAGCTGACCCAATGTGAGGCCAGCCTGACCGGACGCTGCCTGCGCAGCAGCCAAAACAAAGAAAAAGGAGAAAATACTTCCCATGATTTGTGAGATCTGCAAAGACGAGGCATTTTTGGCGCAGAAGTCGCAGCCCGCCGGGCCGCAGGACCTGCCCGCAGCATCCGACCTGCTGGAGACCCTGGCGCACCATCGGGACGGCTGTGTGGGGATGGCGGCCAACATGATCGGCGTCAGCAAGCGCATCATTGCTGTGGAGGCAGAGGACGGCAGCTATCTTCTGATGTTCAACCCGGAGATCGTAAAACGCACCGGCCCCTATCTGGCCCAGGAGGGGTGTCTTTCTCTTTCCGGCACCCGCCAGGCCAAACGGTGGCAGAGCATCAAGGTGCAGTGGCAGAACGAAAAATTTCAGACCCGCATCAAGACCTTTACCGGCTGGACCGCCCAGATCATCCAGCATGAGCTCGACCATTGTGACGGCATCCTGATCTGACCGGCACAAGGGAAGGAAAGCAGGATACGATAAACCAAACAGCTCTGGCGCAGTGTTCTTGTTAAGACACCTGCGCCAGGGCTGTTTGTTGCAAAGCAGCAGCGCATTTTGGTATAATGAAAAAAATGCGGCAACAAGGGAGGCTGAAGGATGATCCGCGTAGCGATCGTGGAGGACGAGGCTGCCGTGCGGGAGCAGCTCAGCGGATACCTGCAACGGTACACCCGACAGTATGGTACGGGGTTCGAGATCCATCCGTTTGAGGATGGGATGGAGATCCTGGATGATTACCGTCCGGTATATGATATCATCCTGCTGGATATCGAGATGAAGCATCTGGACGGGATGGAGACTGCGTACCGCATCCGGCAGCTGGACCCGGAGGTGATCCTGGTGTTTATCACCAATATGGCACAGTATGCAATCAAAGGGTATGCAGTGGGTGCGCTGGATTATCTGCTGAAACCTGTGCCTTATTTTGCTTTTTCCCAGCAGCTGCAAAAAGCGGTGGAAAAAGTCCAGCGCCGTCAGCGCCGGTATTTGGCGGTGCCGGTATCCGGCGGACTGCGCAGGCTGGACGTGTCCCGGGTGTTTTATATCGAAAGCCAGGGACACCAGATGCATTTTTATACGGAAGATGGCCATTTCATTTCCACTGGAACGCTCAAGGCGCTGGAAGAAAAACTCTCCGACTGTCCTTTTGCCCGGTGCAACAGCGGCTATCTGGTCAATTTGGCCCAAGTCAGCGGCGTACAACAGAACGAGGCACAGGTGGGGCCGTATCAATTACAGATCAGCCGCCCCAAACGCAAGAGCTTTTTGGCTGCGCTGGCAGATTATATCGGCGGGGAGGGGATCTGATGGCACTGCCGGATATTCCAAGGCTGTACACGGCTCTGGCGGAGTGGCTGGCTGTGATGGTGTACGCCATCAATCTGCCCAAACGGGGCGGCAGGCGGCTGATGTGGGGCGGAAGTGCTGTGTTTGGGCTGCTGTTGGGCGTCTTTTTGCAGACGACCGGGGATGTGCCGCTGGTCTGGTGGGTGCCCTGTATGGCGGCAGCCATCGGTCTGCAATATTTGTTTTTGTACAGTCTGTGTGCAGTGGGCTGGCTGGATGCAGCGTACCATTGTGCCCGGGCGTTTACACTGGCTGAGTTTGCTGCCAGTGTCGAGTGGCAGATCCACTGCGCCTTGTTTCCCCACCGGCAAGGGGGCGACTGGATGGCGGTGGTGCTGCTGCTGGCCGTATACGGGGCGGTATACGGTCTGGTGGTCTGGCTGGAGCGCACCCGTCCCCGTCCCACAGAACAGCTGGAAGTCAGCTACACAGCGGCACTTGTGGCAGTGATCATGGCGCTGACGGTGTTTGCCGTAAGCAACCTGAGCTTTTTGCAGCAGCCCACGGCCAATATGAGCGTTTTCTATATCCGGACCCTCGTGGATTTCTCCGGGGTGCTGATCCTGGCGGTGCAGCATGACCAGCTGCGGGAGCAGGCTCTGCACAGTGAATTGGCGGCAATGGACAGCGTGCTGCATCGGCAATACGAGCAGTACCAGCGCAGTAAAGAGGGTATTCGGATGATCAATGCCCGCTACCATGAGCTGAAAGTGCAGATCGCACAGATCCGAGCAGAGCGGGACCAGGCCAAACAGGATGCCGCTCTGGCTGCGATGGAAAAACATATCCGGCAGTATGAGGCGGAAAATAAGACCGGAAACCCGGTGCTGGATACCCTTCTCACCGCAAAAAGCATGTACTGCCAGCAGCACAGCATCCAACTGACCTGTGTGGCGGATGGACAGCTGCTGAATTTCCTTACGACCCGTGAGATCTGTACTCTGGTGGGTACGGCGCTGGATAATGCCTGCGAGAGTATGCGGATGGAACCAAACCCGGAAAAACGCCTGATTCGTCTGGCACTTTATGCGCAGAATGGCTTTGTAATGCTCCGGGTGGAGAACTACTGCGCCGCCCCTGTGGAGCTGGGCACGGATGGGCTGCCGGTTCGCAGCAGCCATGGCGGTTATGATCTGAAAAGTGTCCGTGCTGCGGCCCAGCGCCACGGCGGAACTTTGACTTTGCATTGGGAGAACAACTGGTTTACCCTTCGGGTGCTGCTGCCGATCCCCCAGGAATGAGCTGTGGGCAGCAAAGCACGAAAAACAACGGGATCTTTTGTACGGCGGGCGTTCCAGCGCCCGCTTTTTTGCGTTATGCAGGACCTTTGGCAGGATGCACAAATTCCGGCGGATAGATATTGTGGATAAGCACAAGAAAACAGGTGTATATCCGGAAACTTTTTGCAGAATGTGCGCCAAAAGCGACAGAGTGTGAAAAAAACAAGAACTTCCCTCGAATTCTGCTATCCTATTAGCAGTCAGGCGGGTTTTGGGGCCCGCCAAATAGAACGAGGAAAACGCAAGGAGGAAAACACTATGTTAGCCATTAACATGGACGACGTCATCAAGGTCGTCAGCTCGATCAAGGGCTATTTGATCGCCCTGGCAGCTGTGATCTTGCTGGCAGTTGCGGTCATGGTTGGGTGCCGCAAGATGAAAAAGTCCAAAAAGTATCTGATCCGCTGGCAGGCGGGTCTTGGACTGGTGGCGGCGGCAGCCATTATCGTCAACCTGATCCTGACCGGACCGATGTACACCATGGTCTCTCTGGCTACGGGCGGTGGTAAGGTCAGCGAGGAAAATGTGGTTTCTGCTACAGCGCTGTGCGAGGACATTGCGGATGAAGGAATCGTCCTGCTGGACAACCAGGGTACGCTGCCCCTGGCAAAGAACAGCAAGCTCAACGTCTTTGGCTGGGCATCCACCAACCCCTGCTACGGCGGTACGGGTTCTGGTGCGCTGTCCGATGCATACCCCACTGTCACCCTGCTTCAGGGTCTGACCAATGCGGGCTTTGAGCTGAATACTTCGCTCAGCGATTTTTACACCAGCTATCGTGCGGACCGCCCGGTGGTGGGTATGTGGTCGCAGGATTGGACTCTGCCTGAGCCGGAGGCCGCTGCTTATTCCAGCGAGCTGCTGGACGAGGCCAAGGCATTCTCGGATACGGCACTGGTCGTTATTACCCGTGTAGGCGGCGAGGGCGCCGATCTGCCCACCGATGTCTCCAAGGTAACCTATGATGCGGGCCATAGCTACAACGATTTTGAGCCGGGCGAGCATTACCTCCAGCTGTCCAAGACCGAAGAGGATATGGTGAAGCTGGTCTGCGACAACTTCGATAATGTCGTTGTGGTGTATAACGGTGCAAATGCTATGGAGCTTGGCTGGGTCAAGGATTACAGCCAGATCAAGAGCGTGGTTTGGTGCGCAGGCACCGGTCAGAGCGGTTTCAACGCTCTGGGTTCCATCCTTTGCGGTGATGTGAACCCCTCCGGCCGTACCATCGACACCTTTGTATATGACTTGACCCAGACCCCGACCTGGAACAACTTTGGCAGCTTCAACTATACGAATATGTCGGAGTTCAGTATTCCGGCCAGCCAGTTCAGCCCGGAGACCATCCCCGGATTTGTGAACTATGTGGAGGGCATCTACGTTGGCTATAAGTTCTATGAGACGGCTGCGGACGAGGGCCTGATCGACTACGACAAGACGGTCGTTTATCCGTTTGGTCATGGTCTGAGCTACACCACCTTTACCCAGAAGATCGATAGCGTGACCGAGGCAGAGGGCAAGATCTCGGTACAGGTCACGGTCACCAATACCGGCGCAGTGGAAGGCAAGGAAGTCGTGCAGCTGTACGTTGACCCGCCCTACACCAATGGCGGCATCGAGAAGGCATCTGCCAACCTGATCGCAACGCAAAAGACCGGCCTGCTGGCTCCGGGTGCTTCGGAGACGATCACCCTGGAGTTTGCGCTGGAGGATATGGCCTCCTATGATGCCTACGGCAAGGGCTGTTATGTGCTGGAGCAGGGCGATTACGTCCTGAGCATCAACGCTGATTCTCATAACATCCTGGACTCTGAGACCTACACGGTTTCCGCTGACATCGTGTACGATGCCGACAACAAGCGTGCTTCGGATGCAGAAGCCGCAGTCAACACCTTTGATTTTGCTGAGGGCGAAGTGACCTATCTGTCCCGTGCGGATGGCTTTGCAAACTACGCCGCAGCTACTGCAGCCCCTGCCAGCTATGAGCTGGGCGCTGACTACAAGGCCACCTTCTATAACAACTCCAACTGGAAGCCGGAGGATTTCAATGACGCCAAGGATGTGGCACCCACTACCGGCGCAAAGAACGGCCTGAAGCTGGTGGATATGGTGGGCGTTGCCTACGATGACCCCAAGTGGGACAGCTTCTTGGATCAGCTGACCATTACGGATATGGATACCCTGATCGCTCTGGGCGGCTATCAGTCCGCTGAGGTGGCTTCCATTGGCAAGGTGCAGGCTGTGGACTGCGATGGTCCTGCGTCCATCAACAACAACTTTACCAAACAGGGCTCCATTGGCTTCCCCTCTGCTGTGATGATCGCTGCTACCTGGAACGATGACCTGGCCTATGAGTTCGGCGTTTCCATTGGCAAAATGGCCGATGATATGGGCGTGTCCGGCTGGTATGCACCGGCCATGAACATCCACCGTTCGGCTTTTGCTGGCCGCAACTTCGAGTACTACTCTGAGGACGGCGTGCTGTCCGGCATTATGGCAGCCAGCGCTGTCCAGGGCGCACAGGAGCAGGGTGTGTATGCGTTTATGAAGCACTTTGCCCTGAACGATCAGGAAAGCAAGCGTACCGAGATGCTGTGCACCTGGTCTACCGAGCAGGCCATCCGCGAGATCTACCTCAAGCCTTTTGAGAAGTGCGTCAAGGATGCCGACTGCCATGCAGTGATGTCTGCCTTCAACTACATTGGTACCACCTATGCAGGCAGCTGCCCTGAGCTGCTGATCGATGTGCTGCGTGGTGAGTGGGGCTTTGTGGGCATGGTCCTGACCGACTACTATGGTGTGTATGGCTACCAGGATGCAGACCGTCTGATCCGCAATGGCGGCGACTTCTGCCTGGTGAACTACGACACCGAGACCAACCACCTGACCGATACCACCAGCGCTACCGCTCTGGTCAGCGCACGGCAGGCGTGCAAGAATATCCTCTACACCGTGGCCAACAGCCGTGCTTACTATGAGGAGAACCTGAACCCCGGTATGCCCGGTTGGGAGAAACTGATGATCGGTGTGGACGTGGTCCTGTTTGCGGGCCTGGCAGCTGTGGAGCTGTTGGTCGTAAAGAAGGGCTATGCCAAGCGCAAAGAGGAAGAGCAGGCATGATCTGACTGTTCTCCCCGTGCAAGCGCAGCGTCTGATTTGACCTGAGAATGCAAAGGCCCGCTGCATCAACGGCGGGCCTTTGTTTCTATTAAATAAGGAAATGATGCTATGAAACACGCAGACTTGATCAACACCCTTACCCTGGAGCAAAAATGTGCGCTGCTTGCGGGTAAGACGACCTTTGGCACCCGGGCTATGCCTGGCAAGGGCATCCCCTCCATCACCCTGTCCGATGGCCCCAACGGTGTGCGCAAACAGGCCGGTGCAGCAGACCATTTGGGCCTGAATCCATCGGTGCCGGCCACCTGTTTCCCCACGGCTGTGACCATGGCAGGCAGCTGGGACCCGGCCTTAGGGGAGCAGGTGGGTGCCGCCATGGGCGAAGAGGCCGCTGCGCAGGAAGTGGCGGTGCTGCTGGGCCCCGGACTGAACATCAAGCGCAGCCCATTGTGCGGGCGCAACTTTGAGTATTTTTCCGAGGACCCTTATCTGGCAGGCAAGATGGCTGCGGGCTATGTACGGGGCATCCAGCACAGCGGGATCGCTGCCTGCCCCAAGCACTTTGCTGTCAACAGCCAGGAGCTGCGGCGTATGGCCTCGGACTCGGTGGTGGACGAGCGCACCCTGCGGGAGATCTATCTCACCGGTTTTGAGATCGTTGTACGGGAGGCAAAGCCCCGGTCTATCATGTCCGCTTACAACTGCATCAATGGCACCTATGCCAATGAGAATCGTCATCTGCTGATGGACATCCTGCGGGATGAGTGGGGGTTTGAGGGTGCCGTGGTCACCGACTGGGGTGGATCAAACGACCATGCGCTGGGCGTTAAGAATGGTTCTACCTTGGAGATGCCCGCCCCCGGCGGCGATGCTGTGCGGGAGCTGTTGACTGCTGTTGCCAGCGGACGCATTGCGGAATCCGATGTGGATGCCCGGGTGGATGAACTGTTGGAGTTGGTGCTGTGCGGCCATAAAGCTGTACAGGAACACAGCCGCACTTTTGATGCACAGGCACATCATGCATTGGCCCGGCAGGCGGCGGCCGAAAGTGCCGTTCTGCTGAAAAACCAGGATCATCTGCTGCCTTTGCCGAAAGGCGCAAAGGTGGCTCTGATCGGAGATTTTGCCGATGTGCCCCGCTACCAGGGTGCAGGTTCCAGCGCAGTAAACGCTCTCCAGGTGGATACCGCCCGAGAGATGATGGCCCATTCCGGGCTGCAGTGCATCGGCTATGCGCAAGGGTTTGACCGCCATGGCCGCCCGGATGCAGCGCTGCAGGCAGAGGCTGTGCTGCTGGCCCAAAACGCCGATGCGGTGCTTTTGTACCTGGGCCTGGACGAGATCAAGGAAAGCGAGGGCCTGGATCGTCCGGACATGAAGCTGGCAGAGAATCAGATCGCGCTGCTGCACGCAGTGTCGCAGGCAAACCCGAATGTTGTGGTGGTGCTCAGCGCCGGTGCTTCGGTGGAAACGCCCTGGCTGGGGGACTGCAAGGCACTGCTGTACGGCGCCCTCAGCGGACAGGCGGGGGCAGGCGCGCTGCTGGACCTGATCACCGGGCGTCAGAATCCTTCCGGCAAGCTGGCCGAGACCTGGGCTGTGTCCTATCAGGATACCCCCGCCCGGGATCACTTTGGCGGGGACGGCCGGGCTGTGCAATACCGGGAGGGGCTGTATGTGGGGTACCGCTACTACCAGACGGCCGGTGTACCTGTGGCGTTCCCCTTTGGGCATGGGTTGAGCTACACCACCTTTGCGTACTCCGATCTGATGGCCTCACCCGAGGGGGCAAAGCTGACCGTGACCAATACCGGTAATGCAGACGGCGCCGAGGTCGTGCAGCTGTATGTGGCAAAACCCAACGCACAGGTGTTCCGTCCCCAGCAGGAGCTGAAGGGTTTCGCAAAGGTCTTTTTGAAAGCGGGGGAAAGCCGCACGGTTGAGATCCCGCTGGACGACAAGGCTTTCCGTTACTGGAACGTCAAGACCCAACACTGGGAAGTGGAAGGCGGTACCTATGAGCTGCGGGCAGGGGCATCCAGCCAGGATATCCGACTGACGGCACAGATTCAGGTACAAGGGACGGATGCACCTTTGCCCTACCGGGATGTTCCGCTGCCGCATTACCAGTCCGGCTGTGTCCACATGGTTACCGATGAGGAGTTTGCTGCCCTGCTTGACCGTCCTTTGCCGGAAGATAAGGTAGCCATTGACCGGAACATGACCCTTGGCGAGCTTGGTCACAGCCGCAGCCCTCTGGGCTGGCTGGTGGCAGCGGTACTGCGTGCTCTGCTGCGAGCCAGCATCAAAAAAGGCAAGCCGGATCTGAACATCCTGTTCCAGTACAATATGCCCCTGCGGGCTATGGCGAAAATGACCGGCGGTGCAGTCAGCATGGGCATGGTGGATGGCATTGTGATGGAGCTGAAAGGCTTCTGGGTCCTGGGCATCCTGCGGGTACTCTACGAAGCCGTTAAGAACATCGTGCTGAACAAACAGCTGGAACATCGCCTGCAAAAAAGCTGAGGGATCTTTTATGAATATCTGGAATACCTTTGCGGCCAAGCACCCGGCCGCTGCGAAATGGGTGCGGGAGGGCGGTCTGTTTGTGATCGTCTCGAACCTTATCACTGTGTTCAAATACCTGCTTCTGCAATTTCTGCCCAAAGTCTTTGCGGGTCTGCCGATGGTGGACTTTGGATGGCCGGGTATTGACGTCACCTTGTTTGGCGAGACCTTCAAATGGAACATCCTGGGCTATGACGCAGCCCATGGCGGGCTGCCCTACTTCTGTGCCTACATGGTGGCGATGGTGCTGGGCGAGGTGATCAACTTCCCCATCCAGCGCAGCTTTGTGTTCCGCAGCAAGGGCAACCTGGCAAAGCAGATCGGCTGGTATGTGCTGGCGTTCTGCATCATCACCTGCATCGTCAACTCCATCAACTGTATCTGGGTGGCGGTGGCCGGGATGTTTGTCCCGGACTTCATCTACAACATCGGCACCACGGTGCTCAACGGCGGCATCTCGATGGTGATCTTCTTCTTTGTCAACAAGATCATCTTCCCTGAAGGGGCCGCAAAATAATTTCTGCCATTCTCATTTTTATTTTTCTTCTTCATACAGATAGCCCTGGCGCAGTGTCCTTGCTAAGACACCCGCGCCAGGGCTGTTTGTTTTATCGTGGGATACACAACGAAAAACCAGGTACACGATCGCGGTCTCCCGGTAGACTTTCCCTGCCGTTGACCACCGCGGGCTAACCAACAGCCCACTGGGCTGTTGGCTGCTCTGCTGCCTGACGGCTGCAGAGCCGCCCTGTTCAAGTTCTCTTATCCGCAGGTAACAGCACAGAATCATCTGCACCGGGAATTCTGGGCGGGGCATCCCAACGAAAAGTGGAAGGTCCAATTATCCACAAGCTCTATCTGAGTGCGATTCTCGATTTGTGTGACCGGAGAATCGTCAGCTATGTTATTCGTGACCGAAATGACAACAAGCTGGTTTTTGACACGCTTGATAAAGCTGTTCTGGAAAATCCGAATGCACACCCGCTGTTCCACAGCGACCGTGGATTCCAGTACACCAGCAGAACCTTCCACAAGAAACTGCTGGATGCCGGGATGACACCAGAGTATGTCCCGTGTTGGCCGCTGCATTGACAACGGCCCGATGGAAGGCTTCTGGGGAATCCTGAAGCGTGAGTGCTATTATGGGCATACTTTTACAAGCCGAGAACAGCTCATTTCCACGATTGAAAACTATATTGACTACTACAACAACCGCCGTTACCAGCACAGACTGTTCATCCAGACTCCCATGCAGGCTCATGTCAGTGCCATGAATCGGGTAGCTTAACTGGCTGGTTGTACAAAAAATTCGCCGTTCCTTTGGTGAAACGGCGAATAAAATCTTATATTATTTTTATTGTCTACTTGACGGAGTGCACGTCATTTTTTGCATCGGCTCCTTTTTGTCTGCCCCGCAGCCGACTTTCCCAGCTTCAAAATTGTATTTCTCTCGAGGACAACGGCGAAATGAAAATTTAGATTTTCCCCACGCTTAACATTAAAAAGAAAAGCGCACAATTATATTCATAAAATAAAGAAAAATCGTTAAATAACGAGATAAAAAGCCGAAAAAGCACGATTTTTCAAGTGGATTTGTTTAAAAGTGAAATGCATTCATGAAATGAAATTGTACAAAAATCGGGGGATTTTTTGGGCGTTATGTTAGCCAAACCGCAGAAATGGACGCATCCCGCGGACAAATTTTGCAAAACCCCTTTTCTTTTGCAGAAAGGAGCGGTATAATGCCGCCATAGCACAAGGGCGTGCAAAGTTCCAGAAGGAGGAACGGACATCCCTTGTGTATTTTTAGAACGCAATGCTTTAGCAGAGTATAAAACTAAAGCAGCAAAGAGAGGGGAAACATCTATGAGATTCGATCGTCGTATTTCGCGCCGCAGCTTCCTGGCAGCTGCCGGTGTTGCCTCCGCAGCGCTGGCTCTGACGGCCTGCGGTGGCTCTTCCAGCTCGGTGGCGGCTTCCTCCGCTTCCGGCACTGCCTCCTCTGCGGCTGGCACTGCAAAGGGCGGCACCCTGAACATCATGCTGGAGACCGAGGTCCAGTCGCTGGACCCGCAGGTAGCCACCGATGGCACCTCCTTTGAGGTCATTGCAGGCTACACCGACGGTCTGATGCAGATGGATACAGACGGCGCAGCAGTTCCCGCCATTGCAGAGACCTACGACATCAGCGAGGACGGCAAGACCTACACCTTCCACCTGCGCGACGCCAAGTGGTCCAACGGCGAAGCTGTTACCGCTGCCGACTTCGTGTTCGGCTGGCAGCGCGCTGTGGATCCCGCCACCGCTTCCGAGTATTCCTATATGCTTTCTGACATCGGTCAGGTGGTCAACGCTGCCGAGATCATTGCAGGCGAAAAGCCCGTCACCGATCTGGGCGTGACTGCCGTGGACGATAAGACGCTGGAAGTCCAGCTGAACGTTCCCGTCAGCTACTTCCTGAGCCTGATGTACTTCCCCACCTTCTATCCGGTCAACGAGGCGTTCTACAACACCTGCAAGGACACCTTTGGCACCAGCCCCGACACGGTGCTGTCCAACGGTGCCTTCAAGCTGACCGACTACCAGCCCGCCGCAACGGCCTTTACGCTGGAAAAGAACCCCGATTACTACGATGCTGACAAGATCGCTCTGGACAGTCTGGCCTATCAGGTCATCAAGGACAGCCAGCAGGCACTGATGAGCTACCAGACCGGTGCTCTGGACATAACTCTGCTGAACGGCGAGCAGGTGGATCAGGTCAAGGATGACCCTGAGTTTACCAGCGTGGGTGCCGGTTACCTGTGGTACATCAGCCCCAACATCGGCGGTGTGCCGGAGCTGGCCAACGAGAACCTGCGCAAGGCCATCACCTTTGCACTGGATCGTGACGCCATTACCGGAGACGTGCTGAAGGACGGCTCTGCACCCTGCTACACCGCCGTTCCGCCGCAGTTTGCCACTGGCCCCGACGGCAGCGATTTCAGCGCCGACCAGACCAAGTTTGCAGAGTTCTGCGCTTATGATGCCGACAAGGCCAAGGAATACTACGAGCAGGCCAAGACCGAGCTGGGCAAGGATTCCTTCACCTTCGATATGGTGGTGGATGCCGACGATGCACCCCAGAAGGTGGCGCAGGTCGTCAAGGAGCAGCTGGAGACCACGCTGGCAGGCTTTACCCTGAACCTGACCGTGGAGCCCAAGAAGCAGCGCGTGCAGGATATGCAGGACGGCAACTTTGAGATCGGCCTGACCCGCTGGGGCCCCGACTACGCCGACCCCATGACCTATCTGGGTATGTGGGTGACCGGCAACTCCAACAACTACGGTCTGTGGAGCGATGCCGACTACGATGCCATCATTGACGAGTGCACCACCGGCGATCTGTGCACCGACCCCGAGGGCCGCTGGGCTGCCCTGTACGAGGCAGAGCAGATCGTTCTGGAGCAGGCGGCCATCTTCCCCCTGTACGGCCAGTGCAATGCCGAGATGGTCTCCTCTGCCGTTACCGGCGTAGAGTTCCACCCTGTGGCACTGAACCGCGTGTACAAGAACGCCGTTAAGAGCGAGTAAAACTGAAAGCACACTGAACAAGGCCGCACAGTGGCCCGCAAAGAGCCGCTGTGCGTCTTTTTGGCATTGTGTCTGTCCGCGGCAGAGGAACGACTGACCGCGAGATCCCGGAAGGAAAAAGGGGGTCCACCCGACGTGAAAAAATATACGCTCAAGCGAATCCTGACCTCGCTGTTTACGCTGCTGGCAATTTTGCTGGTGCTGTTCATCCTGATGCAGCTGATGCCCGGTTCGCCCTTCAATGATGAAAAGCTGACGCCGGATATGCGTGCAGCCCTGTATGCAAAGTACGGCCTTGACCAGCCTATCTATATCCAGTTCTTCCGCTATGTGGGCAATATGCTCCGGGGCGATCTGGGTGTCAGCTACAATATCTCCAAAAATACGCCCATCTCCCAGCTCATCCAGTCCCGTCTGCCCATCTCCATTCAGGTGGGCGGCATGGCGGTCACGCTGGGTGCCCTCGTAGGTCTGGTGCTGGGCATCCTTGCCGCTTTGAAGCGGGATACTGTGGTGGACTCCATCGCCACCATCATCTCGGTCATCGGCGTATCGGTGCCGTCCTATGTGTTCGCGCTGGCGCTGAGCTACACCTTCGGCTTCAAATTCCGCTGGTTCCCCATGCTGTTTTCCGCCAAGGATATCTTTGGCTCCAGCGTGCTGCCCAGCATCTCGCTTTCCATGTTCACCATGGCGTCCATCGCCCGCTTTACCCGTAGTGAGATGATCGAGGTGCTGGATTCCGATTATATGCTGCTGGCCGAGAGCAAGGGCATCTCCGGCCCGGCGCTGATCTTCCGCCATGCGCTGCGCAACGCCCTGATCCCCATCATCACGGTGCTGGCACCGCTGATCGTGGACCTGATGACCGGCTCGCTGGTGGTGGAAAAGATCTTTGCCATCCCCGGCGTGGGCAGCCTGCTGGTGACGGCCATCCAGTCCAACGATTACAACGTGGTCATTGGTCTGAGCTTTATTTACAGCGCCATGTACATTGGCATCATGCTGGTCGTTGACCTGCTGTACGGCATCATCGATCCGCGCATTCGTTTGGCAAAGGGGGACGACTAAATGGCAGAAAAAGCGATCCGGCTGGGCGGCGAATCCACCGCCGATGCCATTGTCAGCGCCGTGGATGCAATGTACACGGAGCACACCTTTGCGGAAAAGGATTTTGCCCTCAAGCACAACGAGGACGAGATCAGCGTGGATACCAACTTTGCGGCGCAGAACTTCTGGAAGGAAGCGCTCATCCGCTTTTTCAATAAAAAGAGCGCCGTGCTGGGTCTTGTCCTCATTGTGGTCATCGTGCTGCTGGCCGTTTTTGGCCCGGGCATGAACAGCTACACCTACTCCGGGCAGGATCTGAGCCAGAAAAACTTTGCACCCCGCGTGCCGGGCATTGAGCAGTTCGGCATTCTGGACGGCAGCGAGAAGATGAGCACCACCACCGGCACCAAGGTGACCAACGCTTATCAGGAAAAAGACAAGCTGGATGTCTACTACTGGTTCGGCAGCGACCTGTACGGCCGCGACATCTGGACCCGCACATGGGAAGGCGCCCGCGTCTCGCTGATCATTGCAGTGGCAGCGGCCATCATTGATATGCTCATCGGCATGAGCTACGGCCTGATCTCCGGCTACTTTGGCGGCAGGGTGGATATGGTGATGCAGCGCTTTCTGGAAGTGGCCAACGGCATCCCGCGTCTGGTCATCGTCACGCTGCTGCTGCTGGTGTTGCAGCCCGGCATGGTGACCATCATCTTTGCCCTGATGCTGACCGAGTGGGTGGGCATGAGCCGTATCGCCCGCGCCGAGATGCTCAAGCTGAAGGATCAGGAGTTCGTTCTGGCGTCCCGCACGCTGGGTGCAGGCAGCTTCTTCATTATCTTTAAAGAAGTGCTGCCCAACATCATCGGACCCATCATCACGCAGGTCATGTTCAGCATCCCCACCGCCATCTTCACCGAGGCGTTCCTCTCCTTTGTGGGTCTGGGCATCCCGGTGCCGCAGTGCTCGTTGGGTTCTCTGATCAGTGAGCTGTACAACAGCTTCACCACCCACCCCTATCAGATCATCCCGCCCATTGTGGTCATGAGCCTGCTGATGCTCAGCTTCAACCTTGTGGCGGACGGCCTGCGCGAGGCGCTGGACCCCAAGATGAAGAGTATGTAAGGAGGAACACCCCATGCCTGAAACCAAAAAAGAACAGGTCTTGTCGGTGCGAGACCTTGATATCACCTTTAAGACCACCGCAGGCCCGGTTCACGCCATCCGCGGCGTGAACATCGACCTGTACAAGGGCGAGACGGTCGCGCTGGTGGGCGAGTCCGGTTCCGGCAAGTCCGTCACCATGAAAGCCGCCATGGGCATTCTGGCCAAGAATGCCACCGTGAACAGCGGCAGCATCCGGTTCAGCTACCACCACGCCGACGGCAGCCCGGAGACCGTGGACCTGCTGCAAAAGGACAAAAAGTGGATCCGCCGCCATATCAACGGCAAGCGCATCGCCATGGTGTTCCAAGACCCCATGACCAGCCTTGACCCCACCATGACCATCGGCAAGCAGATCATGGAAGGCATGCTCTGGCACTTCAAAATGCCCAAGGCGGAAGCCTACAAAAAAGCGCTGGAACTGCTGGAAGAGGTGGGTATCACCGATGCGGAAAAGCGGATGAAAAACTACCCGCACCAGCTGTCCGGCGGTATGCGCCAGCGCGTGGTCATTGCCATTGCGCTCTCCTGCGACCCCGATCTGCTCATCTGCGACGAGCCCACCACCGCGCTGGATGTGACCATTCAGGCCAAAATTCTGGAGCTGATCCGCCGCATCCAGAAGGAGCGCGGCATCTCGGTCATCTACATCACCCACGACCTTGGCGTTGTGGCAAAGGTGGCAGACTATGTGGACGTGATGTACGCCGGCAAGATCGTGGAAACCGGCACCATCGACGAGATCTTCTACGACCCCAAGCACCCCTATACATGGGGCCTGCTGTCGGCCATGCCCGACCTTGACACCGCCGACGACCGTCTGTATACCATCCCCGGCTCGCCGCCGAATCTGCTGCACGAGAAGCCCGGCGATGCCTTTGCACCCCGCAACCGCTTTGCGCTGAACATCGACGACGAGATTGACCCGCCCATGTTCAAGATCAGCGATACCCACTATGCGGCAACATGGCTGCTGGACCCCCGGGCCCCCAAGGTGGAGATGCCGCTGGAGCTCAAGGAGCGCATTGCCCGCATGAAAGCAGAAGCAAAAAAGATCGAGGAGGCGGAATAAATGGCAGCACAGAGCACGACCCCGCTGCTGAAGGTCGAAGGGCTGAAGCAGTATTTCCGCGTCAATAAGAATTTCACGGTCAAGGCGGTGGACGATGTCAGTTTTGAGATCTACCCCGGCGAGACCTACGGTCTGGTGGGCGAGTCCGGCTCGGGCAAATCCACCTGTATGAACATCATCGGCTGCCTGGATGTGCCCACCGACGGGACCTATCGGCTGGACGGCCGGGATGTAGGGCAGATGTCCCGCAACGAGCTGGCCGCCATCCGCAACGAA
>OHGH01000587.1_pt1 | contig 18309 bp, 12 predicted proteins | sample 1567801 | NCBI WGS metagenome assembly OHGH01 (sample SAMEA3879519, study PRJEB24766) | human gut metagenome | biome: human-associated habitat; feature: feces | place: USA | collected 1985/1987
GAACAAAAGGCCGTTTTTCGGTAAAGGATTAATGGCTAGGTGATTGCTGTTTTTTTCTCTCGTTTTTGGGAACGAGACGTACTTGGGTACGGTAAAAGCGATTCTCCGGGACTTCAGATTACAAAATGTCATTTTGCTATTCCGCGAGTATCGCTCCTTTTCGTAAAGAAAGGGCTTCCCCCACCGCAAGAAGCGGAAAAGGGAAGCCCAACCCAGATAAAAATCATTTCTATTGATTATTATTCAATCTCCATATCGTGGATAAATTCCCACTGGTCGTTGATCTTGATTACCAACTCTTGGTCTTTATCCAACGGTTGTGGTTCATCGGGATCGGTACCCGGTTTATCAGGATCATCACCATCACCACGTTTACCTAATTGATACAAGTGGTTACGGTAGATACTATAGACATCTGCGGAATCATCTCCTTTCTGAGAGGCTTGATCTAATTTGACAGACCATGATTTAAGAATCTTGTTATCCTTATCTAAGAGTTGCAATTGCAATGTTTGCGTTTTATCCACCTTTGAAAAAGGTATCGTAAACTCACCTGCGAACACTGAGCCGGTCGCTAACTTAACCGTGGCATTTGCCGCATCTATAGCGTTAACCCAAGCTGCGGTGTTGCCTAATAGGTGAGTGCCTCTACTAGACTTGCCGTAATTCTCATCATCTGCAAAGGGATCGCCCGTTTCACTATTAATAATAGCTTCCTGCTTCCATGCGGAATTATTTTCATCAAAAGCTCCGGGGAACCACGTTTTCAAATCTATGGTGTAGACTGTATAAGCGTCGTTGTTAGACTCGAATTTTGCGTCTGCCGTCTGCTCTGCATTGAAGCCATTCATCACATTCTCAATAGGTTTTATCACGCCATCCATATCCCCGTTATCCGGTGCCGTATCGTCTTTCTGTATATCCAGTTGATGGGTTAAGTCCAGCTGATTGTTTTTTCCGGAAGCAACCAAGCGGATGGATGTAACAGGAGTGTAACTGCTATTTCCATCGTCTGTAGCGTCTGCTTTTTTTACATAAGCCGGAATACGGCTAAAATATCCTAAGATACCGGCCACCTGCCGTTTCAATACGATGTCGAGAGTAAAGCCTTTATCAACCTTCAATGTTACAGGGATGGATTGACCGGAGAAGATCTCACTCTTTCTTTTGGCATCTGTAGTAGCTTCTGTTAAAATGAAACCGTCTCCTACTTTAGTAGAAGAGTTCCAAGTGTAAGAGTTCTGAGTAGCGTTAAAGTCTTTCAGAAATGTAGGTATGTCAGTAGTATTGGCGGCATCCCCATTCCTGTATATTTTATATGGCTTAGGATCTTGACTATCTCCCTCTTGTTGACCTACGGCAATAAAAGTGTATTCCCCATCTTTTTCGAGTTTATTATCACCCGTCAACTTAAACTTTCTTTTCCGACCATAGTTATAATCACTGGAAGTATTAGCCCAATTTTCCAAATAAATTACATTGACCAATTTCTTTTGATTATCTGTTTCAGTCTTAAAAACAAGAACCTTCACATCCGTAACCAATTCAGCCCCTTTGTTGCTAGTACTATACAAAGGACGGGACTTCGTGCTCAGCACATCCGTATCCTGCATATCAAGAATGATTACCTGCTCTCCGGCAGCTACTTCAGGTTCGTCGCCCCCTTTTTCGGGGATCGGATCGTCATCGCTTCCACAAGAAGCGAGTGTCATCAAGCCGCATAGGGCGATGGCACTTAAGAAATACTTCTTTTTCATCATGATAAAATTTAAATTAAACATCATATAAATGTGATTATATTATTCAATATCCATAATATGTAGCTTCGTCCAGTTATCGTTTATCAATATATAGATGGTAAACTTCCCGTTATCGTACACATATTTTAATAAGGTCAGCTTATTCCGCTCCATCGTCACGCTGGCCGGCGGCGGGATGATGTCGGCGATCTTTTCCCGCGGGTTGTCATAAAACCGGACCTTTACCTGCGTGCCCTTATCCTCAAGGGAAGGGGCGAGCACGGTTTTCGATACAGGATCCTCACCCGGCTTCCACCCGGCTTGAGTACGCACGACAGCGCTTCTTGCGTAATTGAACTGGTGGGTTACGTAAGCGGACACGCCATCCACCTCCTTCTCCGAATAACAGATCTCGTCCGGTAGGTTCGAAGCCTGTATGATGAGCTTTCCCTTGACGCGCTTCAAGTCTACCTCGTAATCGTAGTGTGTCTCGTCGTAAAGGAGCGTATCGCTCGTCATATAGGTGTCGTAGCCCTCTATCTCTCCCATGTGCAGGTTGTACACCCGGTAATCTTGCTCGTCGAGGATTGGGGCCTCGTCGAGGATATTTCCCCATACCACCAGCACGTACTTGCCGAAAGGCAGGTCCTCGGGAATGTATCCCGTGGCCCGGAAGGCATCGCCCTGTACGTCGTGCAGATGCCTTGTCAGCACCACCTTGCCGGTCTCCGCCTCGTACATTATATAAAAGAGCTTCTGGATATAGGAGCGGAAGGGTTTGCTCTCGTCCACCCTATGTTCCAATCCTGTAACCTTTTCCACGGCGTCTACATTGGCATAGTTTTTATCCTCGATGCCGATCATGACCCTTAGGGGCGGGCAAGGCTCTATCTCATCGCACACGCAGGAGCTTAGGCAGAGCCATGCGGCCATGACCAGCAAGGCATATGTCGTTTTACTTCTCTCTCTTTTTCCCATCGCTATCACTCCTTAATGATCAATTTCTCGGATACTCCCAGTAACTCCCTTGCCTCGTGCTCCTTGCCCTCCCGCACGTAAAGGAAGGCGAGGTTGTTTCTCGCTACCCTCGAGTGGGGGAAATAGCGCAGTATCGTTTGGTAAACCTCCCGTTTCTCCGCGGGCGACTCAGCCAAGGCGGCTACCCGGAGCAATTCCTCCTCGTTGAAGGCATCGGGACGCTTCCGGTACATATCGAGCAACTCCTCGTCCGTGGTGAAACTACGCAATGTATAGCTGTACGCGTACTCCACCTTGCGGTCTTTCTGCAAATAATTCTTCCTTATCGTGTTCCAGCAGGGCAGGCGGCGTATATGACGCTCTTGCGCGTCATCACCGGCATCCGCATAGGTATCGAGTATCTTTCTCACGGCGGTGGAGTCCGGGTTTCCGGCGGAGGTCATGGCGGCTAATACAGGTTCCCAGCCTTCCGGCCGTGAGTCTACACGGATCAAGCCCCGTACGGTCTCGCCGATATGAAAACGCTCCACCAGCCATTCCTTGGCGGCGTTGGCCCGATCGCGTGCCAAGGCGGTGTTGAAGGCAAGCGAACCATCGGCGGAAGCCATACCCGTGATCGTAAAGGAGGTCACGGTAGCCAGCGTATCCCCGAGAAGCGGGGCCAACGTGCGTGTCATGCCCTCCAGCTCCTCCCGGTTATTACCTAACGAGTATTCTATCTCTGATTTATTGATGACGAATTGCAGGTGAGCCACCCCTTTGCCCGCTATCACTTTCGGACGGATCACGAACTCCGGCTCCATCCATACCAGCTCAATCGTAGGCTCTATCACCACCGGTTTGGGGCGGCGAACCACGGCCATGTCTATCGTATCGATCCCCGTACACTCCCCGCAACCGTCCGATGAGACCACCGCCACGAGGCGGGCCTCGTCTACGCCATTAGGTAGCTCCACCGACTGCCGGTACGGACGTTTGATAGGGCTTGCGATCGGGTCGATCCGCTCCCGGATACCGGCATATGGATCGGTATATTTATCCAGTTTCTCCCTGCGTTCCATTTTTTTTGTATAGATAGGAGAATCTAGTACAATCGGTACGTATTCGCAGGTTGCCTCTTGCCCTCTCATCCATTGGGGCGTGATAACCAGCCTGCCTCGTTTTGACAAGTAATGCCCCGGGAGCTGAAAGACTACTTCCACGTCGGCACGTCCTTCCATATCCGTGGTCAGCGTTAGCGAGTCCGGGGAGACGAGGACTGTCTTGTCTGTCCCCGGCCGTGCGGTGGCACATCCTTCCAACGCCCCAAGGGCGGCCAAGACTGGTAGGATCAATATATATCTTTTACCAATATTCATCGTATTGTCATTTAAAAGTTATAAATGAGAGAAAGAGCGACTTTAGTCGGTCCGAAATAGTTCTTGTGCTTGTTCTCATAGCATTTCAGGCATGGGATCCGGTCGCTTTCCTTATACCACAACCGGGCGTAGCCTAGTCCGATGGCTGCCTCTAGGTTCCAGCGGGGGGAGAGGATCCAGTCATATCCGTACGTGAATCCTCCACCAGCCAAATAACCATCATATCGTTTATCCTTAAACCCGCCGAAATATTGCGCCCCATGTAGATGAAGCCCAACGAAGTGTCCCTCGAATTTCTCGCAAAACCAATATTTGAGCTCTGGCTGCACGAGCCAGAGACGCATCTTCTTGTCATCCTTAAACGTCCAAGGGTTGTAAGCCCCGGAAAGGTCTAGCGTCATCTTTCTGCTGAGTGCCAGCTCTATTCCTACGTTGGGGGTCGTGGTAAGCCAATAGAGACCATTTGTCTTTATGGCGATATCCTGCGCCGGAGCCTCCACGCATAAACTTATTATAAAGAGCATGACTAATAAAGTCCTATTCCTTAGTTTATTCATCTTTTTAAGTTTTATCTATCAAGCAGTTTGTAGTCAGAGAACAGGTGTCTCTAAGAAGTGTTTTTGTTATGTTTATAACACTGCTTTTTCTGATGGCAAAAGTACGGAGATTGCGTTTTTCTCTCTTTTTAAAAAAAGGGAGAAGTTTTATGTTTTTTGTGGCTTTTGTTGGTAACTGATGCTTGTGTGCGGTTATATAAATGAATTTCTAATTTCTTGTGGTGTCTTTTCAAAGAAACGTTTACAGAACGTACTTAAATAAGCCTGAGAAGATAAATTATATTGCATGGCAATGTCGGCGAAGCTCTTGTTTGTGGCGATCAAGTCGCGGTAAATGAACTCTGATTTCCGCAGGGCGATCCATTTATGGGCGGGCATCTCGAAAGTCTCCTTGAAACGGCGCTTAAAGGTGTCGATACTAAGATGCGCCAGATCTGCGAATTCCGTCAGGTCTTTCACCTTTAAGAAATTCGCGAGTACGAAATCTTTAAAGTCTAGTTCTTTTCCCAATAGTGGATGGAAGAAGGTTGCCAATTCCTCCTTTGAGTAATAGGCGCGGAAAAGGATTAACATCTCCTTGCTCAGTAATTCATGGAAATGTATACAGTCCAAGTTATCGTTTAGGCAATTTTTTGTCAATAACACGAATTCCATGATACGTTCCGTGATGGGCAAGAGGCAGAAGTCGTATTTGAACTTTTCGGGGAGGAAATGCTGGAGGGTCGTGAAAGAAAAGCGGTCGCAAAAGTTCATATTCTGTACGCATGAGCAACTGACAACCACGGAATGTTCCAAGACCTTGATATAGCAACTGCTATTTCTTGGCAATAAGGCGATTTGTCCTTTCTGATGTATTTTATCCCTGTAACTATTACAAGAGACCTGCACTTTTCCTTCTAATAGGAAAATGATGACAGAACGATCTACCTCTATTATTTTTGTCTTGTTGTTTGGCGCGAACTCAAGAACCTTGAATGTTGCGTTGGTGGGTAACTCGTGATTATAACAAGTCGTATGTACCTCTTCGTAAAATATGCTCATAATTTGTTTACTTTGGTTCTATTTGTTCTATTCAAAATGACTAGCTTAAACGATGGTTTTAATTAGTCATTTGCAAATATCAGAAAAAATATTTATCTATGAAAATCAAAGATAGTTTATCTTTCTAGCCTAATGCACTTTTCCTAGGTAGCTTTAACTTCTGTTGTGTTGTAAGGATTCGTTGATAAAAACGACTAATCTAGACGATCGTTTAGACTAGTCGTTTTATGCAGGAAGGGAAGATAGATTAGTTTCCCTTTTCTTTTTTGCGGTACTGGGAAGGTGAGATACCCATTATTTTTGTGAATATGCGGGAGAAATAAGCGGCATCCTCGAATCCTAGGAGCGTGGAGATCTCATTCAGTTTCATGTTGCTAAGTTCGATATACTCGCACGCTTTTTGTATCTTTAGTCGAATAAAGTAATTCATGGGCGATACGCCTGTCTCTTTTTGGAAAAGAGCGGAGAAGTGGGAAGGTGAGTACTTGAAATAGTCCGCTAGCTTATTTAGCGTAAGGTTGTGCTGAATATTCTCACGCATGTAGTGGATGACCCGTGCGGTGAACGGATATTCTTTTTGCGAGGGGATCATGATGTGGCGGAATTGTTCCAGATAGATAAAGGATGCCAGAAAATTATACAGGCATGTAGAGGAATAAATCATATATTCTTTAATGTATCCCATGGAGAAACTGCTATATATCTCCTCGAATAGTCGGAGGCGATCTTGCAGCCGGGAATACTCATTGGGCAAAATGGTTTCCGGTACCGGATGCGAGGGTAGGAACTGGTCGCGGAGTCTTCCTTGGAAGTGCAACCAGTAAATAGTCCATGGATCTTCTTCGTCCGCCCCAAAGGAATAGGGAATATCGGGAGGGATAATGATATATTGATGTTTTTCTATGATATATTGCTTGCCAAGGATACGATACCAGCCTTTTCCTTCGGTACAATAAATCAACATGGCATAATCGCACCCTTGCTCTTTTTGTACAAAATGGTATTTTACACGTGGAAAGAAGCCGATCTTACGTACATATAAATTATTGATGAGCGGTTCCCTTTGATAGCTTGTCAATAGTTCCTCGGGCAAAGAGACGAGCCGTTCCCCCTTAAATCCTTCTTTTATCTTGACCATAATTTATAAATCATAAGATTGTACAAGTAAATCGGAACAAATGTAGTATTCCTTTCTGAATTATTGAAATAATTTTGCCGCCATAAATCATAATTTAATGCCATGAATAAAATTCTAGTTGTAACTTCTTTTGTATTTGTATCTTTTTTATCCTGTACGGGATTGACCGAGAAACAGCGATTGGCCGATCAAATATTGTCCGACACGGCTTTACATAAGGTGGATAGTATGGCTCGTGCGACCATTCGTAGTGGCTTTAACGCAGGGAGTGGTTATTCGCAGATATGGGCACGGGATATGAATACGTTTATTGAGGTAGCTTGCGAGGAAAGTGATCCGCATGAACTGCGGGAAGCTATCTTATTGTTTTTCGCTCTTCAACAGCCGAATGATGAGATGATCGATGGTTATGTGCTGAAAGAAGATTTTACATGGTATGATGATACGCCTTATTATTCGAATGCCGCTCCGAAACATGTCGCTTTTAAGAATACGGTAGAGACGGACCAAGAGTCTTCCTTGATTCAGATCGTAGGTAAATACATTCGTAAGACGGGTGATCGGGAGATATTGAATGAGAAAGTTGCCGGGAAGACCGTTCTCGAGCGAATGAACGCGATGGTAGATTATCTGATGCGGGAACGATATAATGAGAAATATGGATTGCTTTATGGAGCAATGACCGCTGATTGGGGCGATGTACAGCCGAATGACGATTTCGGATGTGATATGAATGATTTGTCGGATCCGGCTATCGATGTATATGATAACGCTATGTTCATAATCGCCTTGGATCATTTGTTGGAAATGGCTCCTGATTCTCCGCAAGCCTCCCGTTGGAAAAGTCTGCGTGAGGGAATCGAGAGAAATGTGCGGGCTCATCTATGGGATGTAAAGCGCCAGAAGTTCATTCCTCATATTTATCCGGAGAAATCTCCGATTCCGGAAGGTTTTGATGAACTTGCCATTCATTATCATGGTGGGACGGCTATCGCTATAGAGGCCGGCTTATTATCGAAAGACGAGATACGTACCGTAAATGCCCAGATGCTTGAGAATGTTCGCCTGTCGGGTATGCCGAGTATTGGTCTTACCTTATATCCCGTGTATCCGGATGGTTTTTTCCATGGAGGAATGTCAAAGGCTTATCTGTATCAGAATGGCGGGGATTGGACTTGGTTTGGCGGTCGGATGATCCAGCAGCTTGTCGTTAATGGAATGGTTGAGGAGGCTTATGCGGAGATTCATCCGATGATCGAGCGTGTGATCCAAAATGACGGATTCTACGAATGGTATGGCAAAGGCGGTGTCCCCAGCGGCTCTGGTAATTTCAAGGGGTCGGCCGGAGTGTTATCTAAGGCGATTGAATTATTAAGGGATTGGGCAGAGAAAAATAAGAGTTAAATACAAGCGTGCAATATTAAGTGTCAAAAGAGATGAGAAAAAGTAATTATGATAAAATGCCGGCTACCGTTGTAGACGGTACCTTGTGGAAAGGCTGGGAATCGATACGGAAGCGATTGGCGGAGATACATGCGGAAACGAATGGATCACAAGTTTGGGTGGTGGAATGCTACCAAGGGGTTCATCACGAGGAGTTGATGCGTGAACTGCAAGCGCTCGCGCCCGATCGTTTTATCAATACGCGAGATTTATTTAAATCGGCAGAAGATATAGAGGCGATGACCTATCCTTATCTGACGGATGACCGGTTGTTTGGCCGCCGGGCTCATTTCTCTTATACGGATTTCTTGGATGAGGAGAAGGTGAACGCCTGCCGGGAGTCCTTGCGTGATGAAAAAGGCTGGACAATCGTTTATGGCCACGCCGCCGCCGAGATCGTTCCCGCTCCGGACAAATTGATCTACGCGGATATGGCTCGTTGGGAGATCCAGATGCGTTCCCGTAGAAAAGAGGTGAACGGGCTAGGTGTGGAAAACCGGGAGGAAGCCCCGTCGTACCATTATAAGCGAGGATATTTTATTGATTGGATTGTTTGCGATAATCTGAAGAAGAAAGTCCTTCCCAAGGTCGATTATTGGTTGGATACCCATATCGTCGGAACACCTAAGATGATTTCCGGGGAGACCTTGAAAGAAGGGTTGGAGAAAACGGCGCATACTCCGTTCCGGGTAGTACCTTTCTTCGATCCGGCTCCTTGGGGCGGCCAATGGATGAAAGAGGTCTGTGATCTGGATAAAAAGCAAGATAACTTCGGCTGGTGTTTTGATTGCGTGCCCGAGGAAAATAGTTTATACCTGAAAGTTGCCGGAGAGCTGTTTGAGATCCCTTCCAATGACTTGGTATTCTATAAGACGAGAGACTTGCTGGGCGGGCCGGTCGAGGCTCGTTTCGGACAAGATTTCCCGATCCGTTTCGACTTCTTGGATACGATGGGAGGAGGAAACCTAAGTTTGCAAGTGCATCCGGTCACCCAATATATCCGGGATACGTTCGGGATTTATTATACGCAGGACGAGAGCTACTACCTGCTGGATGCCGAGGAGGACGCTACCGTTTATCTGGGATTGAAAACCGGTGTAAATCCGGACGAGATGATCGCTGCCCTAAACGACTCCCAACAGACCGGAAAGCCTTTCGATACGGAGAAATATGTCAACAAATGGCCTGCCAAACGCCATGATCATTATCTGATCCCCGCCGGAACGGTCCATTGTTCGGGAGCCGGTGCCATGGTGCTGGAGATTAGCGCTACCCCAAGTATCTTTACCTTTAAGCTTTGGGACTGGGGCCGCTTGGGATTGGACGGACTGCCTCGACCGATTAATATCGGCCACGGCTCGAAAGTGATCCAATGGGAGCGGCAAACGGAGTTTGTCCGTCATAACTTGATCAACCAAGTGGAGATGATCGCCGAGGGAGACGGTTGGCGGGAGGAGCGGACCGGCTTGCATGAGAACGAGTTCATCGAGACCCGCCGTCATTGGTTCACGGATATCGTGCCTCACGATACGAATGGAGGGGTGCAAGTACTGAATGTAATCAAGGGAGATGAGTTGATCGTGGAGAGTCCGACAAACGCTTTTGAACCATTCATCGTTCATTACGCGGAGACTTTTATCATTCCGGCTTGCGTGGGTGAATATACGATCCGCCCGTATGGATCGTCCGTAGGTAAATACTGTGGTACTATAAAAGCTTACGTACGATTTAGGCAATAATCACCGTGCCATAGGCATCGCACAACTGTGCCACCCTTGATGGCACGGTAGTGCCACTGCGATGGCACGCCAATGCCAACCCTATGGCACGGCTGTGCCACCACGGTGGCACTGGCGGAACATGGGTAAATAAAGAAAAGGAATATATGATGTATACAAATGACAATAGAATAGTAATGACATTGGATGCGGGAGGAACGAATTTTGTTTTCTCTGCCATCCAAGGAGGAAAAGAGATAGCCGATCCGGTAGTTCTTCCGGCATGTGCGGATTGTTTAGATAAGTGTTTAGGCAATTTGGTAGAGGGTTTTAAGGCAATTCAAGCAGGCTTGCCGGAAACTCCGGTCGCTATCAGTTTCGCTTTTCCCGGTCCGGCAGACTATCAAGCCGGTATTATAGGCGATTTACCCAACTTCCCCTCTTTCCGGGGTGGAGTAGCGTTAGGCCCGTTTCTGGAAGATATATTCGGGATACCGGTATTTATCAATAACGATGGGAATTTATTCGCATATGGAGAAGCGTTAACCGGAGCCCTTCCGGATATAAACCGCCGTTTGCGGGAGGCAGGAAGCAGGAAGCAATATAAGAACCTGCTGGGAGTCACCTTGGGTACCGGTTTTGGTGCCGGGGTTGTCATTAATCAAGAGCTTCTATTGGGAGATAATGCGGCAGGAGGAGATATCTGGTGTTTTCGGAATAAGAAATATCCGGAGTATATCGTAGAGGAGAGTGTCAGCATACGTGCGGTCATGCGAGTATATGCGGAACGATCCGGTGATACGGGAGTGCATACTCCGAAAGAGATCTTTGAGATCGCCGAGGGTATTTGCCCGGGTAACCGGGAGGCTGCTATTACGGCTTTCTCCGAATTAGGGGAGCTAGCGGGGGATGCGTTGGCGTCTGCCATTACTTTAATCGATGGCATCATCGTGATCGGTGGTGGACTATCGGGGGCTTCTAAATATATTCTCCCTGCTTTGTTGAAAGAATTGAACTCATCTACCGGTATGATGGATGGAAGTCGTTTCGGCCGATTGCAAATGAAAGCTTATCTTTTGGAGGATGCGGAGAGTTTCGCTGATTTCGCTAAAGGAGGAGCTGTCGAGGTACCCATTCCGGGTACCAATCGCAAGGTAGGGTATGATCCTTGTAAACGGATAGGGGTGACCGTAAGTAAACAAGGTGCTAATCGCTCGATCGCTATGGGAGCTTATGTTTTTGCGTTAAACCATCTATCTAAAGGAATATGAGACAAAAATATAGTATAGGACCTGTATGGTTCCTGATGTTTGCGTGTGCTTTCTTCACATCCTGCGTGACACAAGGCAAGAAAGTTCAGCAAGATGAGCTTAGCCAATATGTAGAACCTCGGATCGGTACGGCGCATTGCCGTTGGTTTCATTTTACCCCGGGAGCGATGCCTTTCGGTATGGCCAAGCCGGCTCCTTCTACGAACGGGCATATTGGGAATAAATCCGGTTGGGAGGCGACCGGTTACGATTATCGGGATCAATCGATCGAGGGTTTCCCCTGCTTGCATGAGTTTCAGATCGGTGGAATCGTACTGATGCCTACGACGGGTTCATTGAAAACAATTCCCGGGGCGGTAGACGACTCCACAGGTATAGGATACCGTTCCCGTTTTGATCGTGCGGACGAGATCGCTACCGCCGGTTATTATTCCGTTCTCCTAAAAGATTACTCGATTTGTGCGGAGCTTACCGCTACCCCTCGTGTCGCTATTCAGCGTTATACATTTCCGGCCGGGGAGGATAGCCATATCTTGTTCGATATAGGAAACCGTCAAGGAGAGAGCGGAGCTGTACGGGATGCTGAAATTACTTTTACGGAAGACGGGCATATCGAGGGCTGGGTGATTACCGAGCCTGAATATGTGAGGAAATATCAACCCGGGGCATCGGTTCCTTTGTATTTCTCGGCGGTGCTGGACAAGGTTCCCGTTGGATTTGGTGCTTTCAACGGAGCGGATATCCGTCCGGATGAACGGAAAGCGACGGGCGTGGGGGCCGGACTTTATCTGACATTCCGTACCCAAGATCAAGAGTCGGTAACCGCTAAAGTAGGTCTTTCCTATACATCCGTGGAGAATGCCCGGTTAAATAGGGAGACTGAGGCCGCTACCCTTACGTTTGACGAGGCAAGGGAAATCTCTCGCCAAACATGGGAAGAATATTTGGGACGTATCCGGGTAGAGACTCCAGCGCGAGAGGATAAGGTGAAATTCTATACCGGTTTGTATCACGCTTTATTGGGGCGTGGATTGGCTAGCGATGTGAATGGCGCTTATCCGAGAAATGATGGCTCGGTAGGACAAATCCCTTTGAAAGACGGGAAACCGGTACATAACTTATACAATACCGATGCCGCTTGGGGAGCGCAATGGAATCTGACACAGGTTTGGGCTTTGGCCTATCCGGAATATTATTCGGATTATATAAGTAGCCATTTGTTGGTGTACAAGGACGCCGGCTGGCTGGCGGATGGAATCGCTAATAGCCGTTATGTCTCCGGGGTTGGTACGAATTTATTAAGTACGATTATCGCTGGCGCTTATCAATGTGGCATCCGGGATTTCGATGTGAATACGGCTTATGAGGCTTGCTTGAAGAATGAGTTGGATGGGGAGAATCGTCCGTTGGGCGCGGGAAAGATCGATACCCGTTATTTCGTGGAATATGGTTATGTACCTCATTTGGATAAAGGGGACGGTCCGGACGAGGCTTTCATGTTTTCCGCTTCCCATACCTTGGAATATGCTTATAGTGCGTGGACCGTGGCCCAATGGGCGAAGCAAATCGGTAAGACGGACGATTATAACCGTTTGATGGACTTATCGAAAGGCTGGGAGCGTATCTATGACCCTTCCTGTAATTTTGTCCGTCCTAAAAAGAAGGATGGTACGTTTATCGAGGACTTCAATCCGATGCAAGTATGGCGCGGATTCCAAGAAGGTAACGCTTGGCAATATACATTCTATGTACCGCACGATGCGAAAGGGTTGGTCGCTAAAGTTGGTGCGGACGTGTTTAACCATCGGTTGGATAGTATCTTCACGGTGTCTCGTAAATTAATCTTTAGCGGAGGCACGGAAGTAGGGGCTTTCGCCGGTTTGCAAACCTTGTATAACCAAGGAAATCAACCTTGTTTGCACATCTCTTGGATGTTCAACGAGGCCGGTCGTCCCTCGCTTACGCAAAAATGGGTGCGGGCGATCTTGAATGAGTTCTATGGTACGGATGGCATCCACGGTTATGGCTACGGACAGGATGAGGATCAAGGCCAGCTCGGGGCTTGGTACGTGATCTCTTCCTTAGGCTTATTCGATATGAAAGGCTTGACGGATCAAGCGCCTTCTTTCGCTTTGGGCAGTCCTTTGTTCGATAAGATTACGATCCGGCTGAATGACCGCTATTATAAAGGGAAGGAATTCGTGATCGAGACTCGTAATAATAGTAAGCAAAATGATTACGTGCAATCGATGAACTTAAACGGGAAACCATTGACGGATACTCGTATTCCTTTCTTGGAGATTGTTCAAGGTGGACATTTAGTTTTAGAAATGGGTAACCAACCAAAAGATCGATATGAGAACTAAAAGTACGAACTCCGCTATATTCCCGATCCTTTTCGGCTTTTTCGTGATGGGATTCGTGGATGTCGTGGGAATTGCCACGAATTATGTGAAGATGGACTTTGGTTTGTCCGATACGTTGGCGAACCTATTGCCCATGATGGTCTTTCTTTGGTTCGCCCTGTTCTCTGTCCCTACCGGTATCTGGATGGGACGGCACGGGCGTAGGAATACGGTGGTCGTAGCCTTGGCTATCACAACCTTGGCGATGCTGATACCTCTATTCTTCTATGACTTTGCTTGTATCTTGTTTGCGTTCGCTTTGCTGGGAATTGGAAATACGATCTTGCAAGTGTCTTTGAATCCGATGGTAGCGCGGGTGGTAAATCCGGATAAAGTAACGAGCGTACTTACGTTAGGGCGGTTTATTAAGGCGGTATCTTCCTTCTTAGGGCCGATTATCGCAGGTGTAGCTTCTTCTTTCTGGGGAGATTGGAAGTTGATATTCATTGTCTATTCGGTGACTACCTTGTTATCTATCATCTGGTTGATAACGACTATTCCGGGTAAAGAGGAAGGAGAGGAGCAAGAAGCCTCGTTCGCCTCTACATTAGCTTTATGTAAAGATGCTAGGATACGGATGCTTTTCTTGGGGATTCTGTGTATTGTCGGGATCGATGTCGGTCTGAATACGACGATCCCTAAGCTATTGATGGAAAAGTTATCCATGCCGTTGCAAGAGGCCGGATTAGGGAGTAGCCTTTATTTTGCCGCTCGTACCGGAGGCTCTTTCCTGGGGGCTATATTGTTGGCGAGGATCTCGTCACGACCCTTCTTAAGGGGGAGCATGTTTATCGCTATCCTTGCTTTCGTAGGATTGCTTATCTCGGATAGCTTGTGGGGCATGGGCGTTATGATCGTACTGGTTGGCTTGGCTTGCTCGAATGTGTTTTCGATCCTGTTCTCTTTTGCGTTGGAACATCGGCCGGAGCAATCGAACGAGGTCTCGGCCTTGATGATTATGGGTGTATCAGGAGGCGCTTTGATTACGCCTTGTATGGGAGGCATAGCCGATATGTTCGGACAGGTAGCCGGCTTGATGCTATTATTAATATGTATGTTGTATATAGGACTTATATCAATAAAAACACGATAAGATGAAAAAAAGAACTTATTTATCAGCAGGATTGGCTTTGTTGATCGGGACATTGTCGGTTCATGCGTCTCCGGGATTATCGGATATCAAGAGCCGTGTATTACCGGCGGTTTATAAATCGAAAAACGGACTGACCCAAAAGGTCGAGATCTCCGTAAAACATGAAGGAGAACCTTCTACAGTGACGATCCGTTTAGGCGAGCAAAGCCATAAAGAGAAACTGGTATCTGGGGATAATGTATTCCGAATCGAGATACCCGAGGTTAGCACGACTCGCCAATTACCGTTGACGCTGACAAGTGGGAAAGAGAAAGAGGAAAGTACGGTTACCGTAAAACCGGTTCGCCATTGGCAGATGAATATGGTGCAGCACACGCATACGGATATCGGTTATACTCGTTCCCAAATGGAAATCTTAGCGGAACATCTACGATATATTGATTATGCGTTGGATTATTGTGATGCTACGGATAATTATCCGGATTTCGCTAAATTCCGTTGGACTTGCGAGATCGCTTGGGCGGTTAGCGAATATTTGAAATGCCGTCCAGCGGAACAGATCGCTCGCCTGAAGCAGCGGGTAAAAGAGGGTCGTATCGAATTAGCTACGATGTACTTGAACTTTGACGAATTACCCGATGAGCAAACGCTCGCCGCCTCCCTTTATCCGATCAAGCAATTCCGTGAGAACGGGATGCGTGCCGAGGTAGCTATGCAAGACGACGTGAATGGAATCGGTTGGTGCTTCAGCGAGTATTTCGCGGATGCCGGCGTGAAATATGTGAATATGGGAACCCATGGCCACCGGGCGTTGATCTGTTTTGATAAACCTACCGTATTCTGGTGGGAATCTCCATCCGGGAAGAAGGTCTTGACCTATCGTGCCGAGCATTATAACCAAGGAAATTTCTTTGGTATCCATACCGATGATTTTGAGCAGTTCGAGGAACGGGTCTTAGCGTATCTGGATCAAATGGAAGCGAAAAACTATCCGTATGATATATTGGCCGCCCAGCATTCGGGTTATTTTACGGATAATGCGCCTCCATCCACGAAAAGTTGTGAGATGCTACAAAAATGGAATGAGAAATATGAATGGCCGAAATTACGCACGGCGGTAGCCAGCGAATTCTTTAAGACGGTAGAGAGCCAATACGCGGATCGTATTGAGACCGTTCGTGGAGCTTGGCCGGATTGGTGGACGGATGGTTTCGCTTCCGGTGCTCGCGAAGCTGCCATATCTCGTGTGACTCACTCGGATATTATCGCGAACCAAGCCGGATTGTCATTCGCCAAAATGCTAGGCGCTCAATTGCCGACAGACATCAATGATCGGATTTATGATATCAACAAAGCTCTTTTGTTCTATGATGAGCATACTTTCGGGCATAGTGAGAGCGTGCGTAACGCTTATGGACTGGAAACTTGGGAACAACGCTCCTTGAAACAATCGTATGCGTGGGAAGCCTATCGCCATTCCGGTTTGCTGGGAGAGGCCACGATGGGTATATTACAATCGTTCGTGCCTAAAAGCGACGTTCCGTCTATCGCTGTATTCAATACGCTCAACTGGAGTTATAGCGGTATCGCTAAAGCTTATGTCGATCATCAGATTCTTCCGAAAGACAAGGCTTTCGAGATCGTGGATGCGGTTGGCAACGTAATTCCCGCACAAGCTGGCGAAAGCCGTTCCGATGGTACTTATTGGAACTTTTACGTGAAAGATGTCCCGGCTTTGGGATATGCGCAGTATTATATAAAGGTAAAGGATGCGCCACGTCCGGAAATACAGGGCGCTACGGAATTAAAAGAGACACATGTGGAGAATCCTTGGTATGCCATTGATTTCAATACCCGTAAAGGTACGATTCGTAAATTATATGATAAGGATTTGAACAAACAATTGGTTACGCCGGATGCGGAATGGGAGATGGGAGAGTTTATTTATGAGATTATCGATAGCCGTCATCCGATGGAACAATATCGTGCTCCCCAATTCCTCCGCCGTCGCCCAGAGAAGATGCGTTTCGAGAAATATGAGAAAGGCGATGTCTGGGATACATATCGTTTCCGGGGAGAGACAGTAGCGGGACGTGAGCCGAATAATTTGATGGTGGAATTCCGTGTATTTAACGTAACAAAGAAAATCGAGGTAGTTTATCGCTTGCGTAAAAAAGCGGTAACAGATCCGGAAGCGGTTTATATCGCTTTCCCGTTTGAGGTTGAAGGAGGAAAGATCCATTTAGATGTACCCGGCGGATCGATTGAGGCGGGTGTAGACCAAATCCCGGGCTCCTCTAACGATTGGTACACGGTGCAAAACTTCGCTACGGCTCGTAATGGAGAGTCACAGGTCGTGATGGGTAGCCAAGAAATACCATTAATGCAATTTGGGGCAATCAATACGGGGCGGTATAAGGCCGGAGCCGTACCTCAGTCCACGAATATGTATTCATGGCCGATGAACAACTATTGGGTAACCAATTTCAATGCGGACCAAATGGGAGAGATGCAATGGAGTTACTTCATCAACTCTTCGAAAGACAACACTATTGAGTATGCGACTAAGTTCGCTTGGGAAAACCGGATTCCGTTCTTGACCCGTGTTTTGCCTGCCGGAGATAAAAAGGTGGAGCCTCTCCAATCGGCTTCCATTTTCAAGATCGTACCGGAGAACTTGTTGTTGGTAAACATGAGGCCTGTGGAAGGCGAGAACGCTGTTATGCTTCAATTGCGTGAGATAGGCGGGAAGCCCGCTACTTTCTCTGTAGCTTCAGATAAAATTAATTTTGTGAAAACTACGGTTTGTGATGTCGTAGGAGACCCAGTTTCGGGGAATCCGTTGAGTTTCGCTCCGTGGGAGAATAAGTTTATAAAATTATCTTGGTAGCATGGTAAGGGGCGGGGTTTGCCCGCCCTTATCCAGTTTGTCTTATGTTTGTATATTGAATGTTTTGATAGGATCTAACCCCAAATAAATCGGTATTATTCTAAGCAGAAGACTTGCTTGTGTTAGAGTGATGGGTGAAGAGTGTCATGAGAGACTCTGTTTCGGGTAATGCCTTATTGGATTTCAAGCCTTGTGGGAATAAGTCTATGGCGTTTTCTTGGTAGAAAGATTGTAGATAATGTGGTTCTTCTTTTATTTATAAAGGAGGGCTAAATTTTTTCATATTATCCAGTCTCTGAATACATTATCTGTTTTTTTCATAGAAGCCATACTAGTGCCATTTTCGCCTAGCCTTGAATCTCAATAAATTTAACATTTGTTTATTGTAACCAATTTAAAGTGTTTTTACTGCTAATATTTGATAGTTAATTATTTATGTGATAGAAAGACGATGATACTATTGTAAGTCCGTACGGAACAATATATTTTTAGTACATTTAAGGGCTGATATTCTTGGTTTCAAGGGGTGATTTGTGATAAATGTGTCATTTTTATTAAAAAAATACTATAGATTTAAGTCTAGTTTACAAAAAAAGTTATACATTTGCCCAGTTTTTAATGATATAGACCATGAATGGCGCACTAGTTCCGTACGAACTATGTCCATCTATAACGATA
>OHGH01000588.1_pt1 | contig 18298 bp, 13 predicted proteins | sample 1567801 | NCBI WGS metagenome assembly OHGH01 (sample SAMEA3879519, study PRJEB24766) | human gut metagenome | biome: human-associated habitat; feature: feces | place: USA | collected 1985/1987
CAAATAAGCATATTATGGATTATGAGTACTATGATCCAAATAATATCCTAATCATAGATATTGATAATCCTGTAATTTCAAAAGAGTTTGTTCAGACACCATTTAATCCTGTAAGTGAGGAGGTTCTTTATAAATATTCTGTTGCCGGATTGGTGGATGATTTATTTAACAACATGTAGCTAATATGAATATCTTGATAACTGGCGTTCATGGATTTGTTGGAAGTAATCTTGTTAAAGCTTTGTCGTCAAACAATATAATCTATGGACTTGATATTGTCGCCCCTGAGAAGGAGGGGGTGGCAAAGACTTTCTCATGGGATGAACTGCCTCAGTTGACCAACATGCAGATTAATGCAGTTATTCATTTGGCAGGTAAAGCTCATGATACACATAACAAATCAGCAGCTGATATTTACTTCAAGGTAAATACAGGCTTGACTCAGAAGATCTTCGACTGGTACATGGCTAATCCAACGCCAAAGAAGTTTATCTTCTTCTCTACCGTAAAGAGTGTGGCTGACCATGTGCCTGGGGATATCCTGACCGAGGAGTGTGTGCCTACTTCCGTAGGCCCTTATGGGGAGAGTAAGGTTCAGGCTGAGAACCATATTATCCAGAGTTTTGCTCCTGCCGCTATGGAGCGTCCGTTCCATAATTTCAGCGATGCTGATGTTTCAGATAGTTTCAAGGTTTCAGACGGTTCTAATAAGCAGGTGTACATTATGAGGCCTTGTATGATTCATGGACCTGGCAACAAGGGTAATCTTAACCTGCTGTATGGTGTAGTGAAGAAAGGAATACCCTGGCCTTTGGGCGCTTTTGAGAATAGACGCTCATTTACTTGCATTGACAATCTATGCTATGTGATTAATGGATTGCTTACAAAGGATGTGGAGAGTGGTATCTATCACATGGGTGATGATGAAGCACTCTCAACTAACGAACTGATTGAGCTGATCTGTGAGGCACTGGGTAAGAAGGCTCATATCTGGCACCTACCTAAAGGATTGATGAACGGTATGGCAAAGTTGGGTGGCTGGTGTCATTTGCCATTGAATCCATTGCGTATGCAGAAGCTGACAGAAAATTATGTGGTCAGCAATGATAAGATTAAGAAGGCTTTAGGTGTCGATAAAATGCCTGTACGAGCAAATGAAGGGATAATGAAAACAGTACGTAGTTTTACCACCGAGTAATATGATGTTTAAAGATAAAGAAATATGGCGTATTATTTGATAATATTTGTTCTGCTCTTCGGGGCAGAACTTTTTTATTTCCGTATTGCTGATAAATGTAATATTATTGACAAACCAAATGAGCGGAGTTCGCATACTCGGATTACTCTGAGGTGGAGGAATCATCTTCTATTTGGGTGCATTGACTTTTTTCCTGACGAATCAGTTTGAATATCCTTGGTTTATATTGGCTTTGACTTTGATCACTTTTATCAGTTTTATAGATGATATCCGTTCTACTTCGCAGGGTTTGCGTTTAGTCTTCCATTTTACGGCAATGGCCCTGATGTTCTATCAATGGGGGTTGTTCAGCTTGCCTTGGTGGACGTTGCTTGTCGCTCTGATCGTCTGTACGGGGATTATCAATGCCTATAACTTTATGGATGGCATTAACGGCATTACCGGCGGGTATTCATTGGTTATCCTGGTTTCTTTGGCATATGTGAATGTGGAAGTGATCTCCTTCACAGAACAGAGTTTTATTTATACGATGATTTGTTCTGTGTTGGTGTTTGACTTTTTTAATTTCCGTAAGAGAGCGAAATGCTTTGCCGGTGATGTAGGTTCGGTCAGTATAGCTTTTGTAGTCCTGTTCCTGATCGGGAGTTTGATTCTTCAAACGAAAGATTTCAGCTGGCTTGTATTGCTTGTTGTGTACGGAGTGGATAGTGTGTTGACGATCGTACACCGGTTGTTGTTACATGAAAATATTGGTTTGCCTCACCGGAAACATTTGTATCAGATTATGGCCAATGAACTGAAGATACCACATGTGGCAGTGGCATTGACCTATATGTCGGTGCAAACTGTAGTTTTGGTAGGATATTTACTGTTACGGGAGTATGGATATGGGTATTTATTAGGGAGTATCTTGGTGTTGGGGCTATTATACTTCCTATTTATGAAGAGATTCTTCTATTTACATAAATCAAATTAATTACTCATATATGTGTACCGGAGAAGATAAGCAACTGGAGGCATTTGCCAGGTTCATTAAATTTGCTGAATTACGGCCCAGTCTGGAGCAGAAAGACTGGACCGGTTTTGCCAAAAGATATAATGGTCCCGGATATGCTCATAATCAGTACGATAAAAAACTGGAAGAGGCTTATCGGAGATTTACGAAGTAGAAAAGAGATATGCCCTAATGGGTATAGATTTTTGTTTCGTCCCCGGTTTTATGCCATGTCAGGTATAAAACCGGGGACATTTCGTTAAACGGGTATAATATGAACAATCGGACAATAGCAGAGTATGTGAAGTAGATGTATAAGAAAAAGTTAAGTAATAATACTGATAATGTGATGATTATAACTTATTCTGCATAACTTGATCCGGATGCCTTGTTTTCTTTTGCCATCTTCCTGCAAATGTTCACCTTTGCAATGTTGATCAACGCAATGTGAATAAAATCAGTAGTAATAACATTAAAAAAGGAGATGTAGGAATATGGCATTATTTTATAAAGCAGTAAAATCGACTATGGCAACTAAGTCCGGTGATAAGAAATGGCACTTGAACTTGGTGAAGGTAGGCAAGGTGGTATCTACTCAGCAATTGGCTGAGATGATTGCGGAAAAATCGTCATTGACTCCGGGTGATGTGCATAATGTGGTTCGTAACTTGATGACAGCGATGCGTAGTGCATTGCTGGACAGTAAGACGGTACGTCTGGACGGATTGGGTACTTTTACGATGAAAGCGCGTACACGAGGAAGGGGAGTGGACAAAGAGGAAGAGGTGAACCCGAATCAGGTGGCAGCCCTTCTTTGTCATTTTACTCCTGAATATACTCGTCCTGCGGCTATCGGTACTACCCGGGCTTTGTTTCAGGGTGTTGAGTTCCAGAAAGCGAGTGGGATCGGTGCTTCGGGCAATAATGGTTCCGGAGGTGGTGATGGAGACATAGTAGATGATCCGACTGCGTAGTTAGCGGTTCTATAGGATTAGAATATGAGGAAAAATAATTGGAACATCTTTTTGAAAGTAATCATTGCTGTGGCAAGTGCTATTGCCGGGGTAATAGGAGGTCAGGGATTACTTTGACGGTCAGCCGATCATTTCGGTTGAAATAATAAATGCCGTTGTCTGTTTGAAAGAATGGATAGCGGCATTTTATTATATGGTTTACGGAATCGGTAATTAGGAATAATCTTGTATATTTGTGAGTGAAACGATTAATAGAAATGTGTTATGGCTAAACTTTACCCGATTGGGATACAGAACTTTGAGAAAATACGTAGGGAAGGCTATCTTTATATAGATAAGACTGCATTAGTCTGTAGATTGGTAAAAACGGGTTCATATTATTTCCTGAGCCGTCCCCGTCGCTTTGGCAAGAGTCTGCTGATATCTACTCTTGAAGCTTATTTTCAAGGGAAAAAGGACTTGTTTCGTGGTTTGGCTATGGAGGAGTTGGAAAAAGATTGGATAAAATATCCGATTTTACATCTGGATCTGAACACCGAAAAGTATGATACGCCCGAAAGCCTGGATCGAATATTGAACGATACGTTGGCTAAATGGGAAATGGTGTACGGGACTGCTCCTTCTGAAACTTCTATTCCTTTGCGTTTCAAGGGTATTGTACAGCGTGCCTGTGAACAGTCGGGGCAGCGGGTGGTGATTTTGATTGATGAATATGATAAACCGATGTTGCAGGCTATCGGTAATGAGGAGTTGGGAGAGAAGTATCGTGATACACTGAAAGGTTTTTATTCTGTGCTGAAAACGATGGACGGGTATATCCGCTTTGCCCTTTTGACGGGAGTTACCAAGTTTGGTAAGGTAAGTGTGTTTAGTGACCTGAATAATCTGAACGATATCTCTATGGACGAACCTTATGTGGAGTTGTGTGGAATTACAGAAAAGGAAATCCATCATTATCTGGAACCGGAAATTCGTCAGTTGGCGAAATATCAAAAGATGCCGTACGAAGATGCTTGCCGGGAGCTGAAGGAACGGTATGATGGCTATCATTTCACGGAAAATTCTATCGGTTTATATAATCCGTTCAGTATACTGAATACTTTTTATAAGATGAAGTTTGGCAGTTACTGGTTCGAAACAGGTACTCCGTCTTATTTGGTAAAACTTTTACTGCGTGATAAATATGACTTGCAACAGCTGGCACACGATGAGGCGACATCAGATATGCTGAATTGCATAGATTCTACTTCGAAGAATCCTCTGCCGGTGATTTATCAGAGTGGCTATCTGACGATAAAAGGGTATGATGAACGTTTTGATATCTACCGCCTGGGATTTCCCAATCGGGAAGTAGAGGAAGGATTTATCAGGTATTTACTTCCTTTTTATGCAAATATTGATAAAGGACAAACAGGGTTTCATATAACCAGGTTCGTTTCTGAAGTGGAACAGGGAGATTGTGATGCTTTCTTTCGTCGTCTGCAAAGTTTCTTCGCCGATACTCCTTATGAACTGGTACGTGACTTGGAGTTACATTATCAGAATGTTCTTTTTATTGTTTATAAGTTACTTGGTTTTTATGTCCAGGCGGAGTATCATACTTCTAACGGGCGCATCGATATGGTTTTGAAGACAGACCGATACATTTATGTGATGGAGTTCAAATTTGACGGGAGTGCGGAAGAGGCTTTGAAACAGATAGAAGAAAAGGGATATGCCGCTCCGTTTGCCAATGATCCCCGTCAACTGCTAAAGGCAGGAGTGAACTTTAGCTCGAAAACAAGGAATATTGATTGTTGGGTCGTGGATTGACTCTAAATTCCATATGATAATCTGAATATTACACATCTGTGTGATCTGTTAATCTGTGGTGAAAAAGAGTTCATTGAAGAATGTTCCCGATACGTTGAATCTCGTCTGTACTGAACTTACAGTTTTCCGTCACTTTCAGATTGTCTTCCAGTTGCTTGACGGAGCTCGCGCCGACGATAACAGAGGTTACCAGATCATCTTTCAAGACCCAGGCCAATGCCATTTCGGCTAAGCTCTGTCCCCGACTACCTGCCACTTCATTCAATGCTTTGATTTTATTGAATACTTGCTCGGTCAATTGCTCTTTCTTCAGGAAACCTCCGCGGGCTATTCTTGAGTCTTCCGGAATTCCATTTAGATACCGGTTGGTGAGCAGACCTTGAGCCAAAGGCGATAAAGCCCGTACCATTTTCTTTGGCTTGTTGCAGAATGCCTTGTTCTTCCGGTTCGCGGTTAAACAGGTTGTATCGTCCCTGATAGAGTAGACAATGCACGTCTCGTTCTTCCAGATATCGGTAGGCGAACTCTGCCTTTTCTTTGGGGTATTTGGATATACCGATGTAGAGGGCTTTACCTTGCCGGACAATATCGATGAGCGCCTGAAGAGTTTCTTCAAGTGGAGTTTCGGGGTCGTAACGATGGGTATAGAAAATATCGACATACTCCAGATTCATACGTTTTAAACTCTGGTTGAGACTGCTCATCAGGTATTTCCGGGAGCCCCAGTTTCCGTAAGGACCTTCCCACATATCATGGCCGGCTTTGGTGGATATGAATAGTTCATCCCGATAGGGCATAAAGGATTTCTTCATGATGAGTCCGAACGTTTCTTCGGCTGAGCCGTAAGAGGGACCGTAGTTATTAGCCAGGTCGAAATGTGTGATACCTTTGTCGAATGCAAAGTGAGCCATCCGGAGGCTGTTGGCTAATGTGTCAACATCACCAAAATTATGCCAGAGGCCCAGAGAAACTTCCGGTAACAGTATACCGCTTTTACCGCAACGACGGTACTTCATCCCACCGGAGTATCTTGCTTTATCGGCTGAATAAATAGGATTGATCATATGCTGAGATCTTTTGAAGATTAACTATGATGCAAAGATAATCGATTTATGGAGCAACATAGGTTATCAAAATAATAATTGTATTATGAATGGATAAAATAATACTGGATGGTTTGATGGAATCCCGATAATTTTGCATTATTGAAAAGCGTATGAACTAAAAACAGTGGAGACAGAATATGAAAGACATGCAAACAAAAATAGTAATGATAGGGATTCTACTTTCTACAGGTATAATGTTGAGGGCTCAGGACAATGGAGGGTGTGAGGATTGTCCGGCTTTTAATGCAGGAGGAAAAGTGGAAGTCCGTGGTGTAAAAGAGAGGATTATCGGAGATTTGTCGCAACCGGTCGCAGTTCGTGTAAGGACGCTGATTCAACAGATGACATTGGCAGAGAAGGTAGCTCAGTTGGTGAGCGAAAGTGATAGCATTCCGCGGTTGAATCTTCCTGCTTATAATTATTGGAATGAATGTCTTCACGGAGTGGCTCGGTGAAGTGACAGTCTTTCCGCAAGCCATTAATCTGGCTTCTACCTGGGATACGGTGTTAGTCAAACGGGTGGCTTCTGCTATTTCTACGGAGGCACGGTTGAAATATCTGGAGATAGGAAAAGGGCTCACTTACTGGTCGCCTACTATAAACATGGCGCGTGATCCACGCTGGGGAAGAAATGAAGAGACTTATGGTGAAGATCCGCATCTGACTTCGCGACTTGGAGTGGCTTTTGTTAAAGGCTTACAGGGGGAGCATCCGACTTATCTGAAAACTGTCGCAACAATCAAACATTTTGTGGCCAATAACGAAGAGAACAATCGTTTCTCCAGTTCTTCACAAATACCGACGAAACAGCTATATGAATATTATTTCCCCGCTTACGAGGCTTGTGTGAAAGAGGCAAACGCACAATCGGTAATGACAGCTTATAATGCTTTTAACGGAGTACCACCCAGCGGTTCGCATTGGTTACTCGATGATGTGCTGAGAAAAGAATGGGGATTCGATGGATTTGTAGTTTCTGATTGCGGGGCTATTGGGGTGATGAATTGGCAGCACCGGGTGGTAAACTCGCTGGAGGAGGCAGCTGCTTTAGGAGTAAACAGTGGTTGTGATCTGGAATGTGGTACTACTTATAAGGAAAAACTTGTTCAAGCGGTAGAACAAGGATTAATTTCAGAAGCTGCTATTGACCGGGCTTTGACAAGAGTATTAACGGCACGGTTTAAGTTGGGAGAGTTTGATCCGATGGAACTTGTCCCATATAATCATTATGATAAGAAACTATTGGCAGGAAAGAAATTTGCAGAACTTGCTTATGAGGCTGCTGTTAAGTCGGTCGTGCTATTGAAAAACGATGCTTTGTTACCTTTAAATAAAGAAAAGATTAAATCTGTAGCCGTAGTAGGACCGTTTGCCGATTACAATTATTTGGGGGGATATAGCGGACAGCCTCCTTATTCGGTTAGCCTTTTGAAAGGAGTGAAGGAGCTGATAGGTAAAAAAGGGAAAGTCACTTATCTGAACGGAATGGGAACCTCTGCGGATTCTATAGCGCAAGTGGTAAAAGGGGCAGATATAGTACTTGTAGCTTTGGGTAGTGATGAAAAAATGGCACGAGAAAACCATGATATGCCTTCTATTTATTTACCGGAGGAACAAGAGAAGCTTCTAAAAAAGATTTATCAGGTGAATCCGAGAATTGGTTTTCCACACGGGAAATCCGTTGACTTCCGAATGGGCGGATACACATATACCGGCTATTATGCAGGCTTGGTATCCGGGACAGGAAGCGGGTAGGGCTTTGGCCAATTTGCTGTTTGGAAATGAAAATCCGTCGGGTAAGTTGCCTATGACTATCTACAAAACCGAAGAACAGTTACCGGATATACTGGATTTTGATATGTGGAAAGGGCGTACTTATCGTTATATGAAAGGGGAACCTTTATATGGTTTCGGCCATGGATTGAGTTATACATCTTTTGAGTTCGATAATATACAAGGGAATGATACTTTGCAGCCGGATGCGATTTTACAATGTTCGGTCGAGTTATCCAATTCAGGTCAGTTAGCAGGAGAAGAAGTGGTTCAGGTCTATGTTTCGAGGGAGAATACTCCTGTTTACACATATCCGTTGAAAAAATTAGTGGCATTTAAAAAAGTAAAACTTGCTTCAGGTGAGAAAAAGAAAGTGGATTTTACTATAGCTCCCCGGGAGTTATCAGTTTGGGAAGATGGGAAATGGAGGATGCTTTCCGGAAAGTATACTTTGTTTATCGGTTCCGGACAACCGGGGTTGGCGAAAGGTATTACGAAAGGTTTTGAGGTTAAGATAAGGTAAAGTTAGTTTTTACAGGTTCTGGGGTAGTAGTTGTTTTTTAAGGAAAGATTGTTTGAAGGTGATTTCTGTATGTACTTGTTCTCTGATGTAGAGGGTGTGCTGATTGTATCAGTATCAGATAAAATAATACTGGATTGTTAATAATAACTGCACTAATTTTACATTTGAGAAAGTTCCCCGATATTGGGATGAAATAAGTCTCAATTTCGTCTTTTAGATAAACTATGGTGGAATAACGGATGCATTAAAGGCAAAAAGCGAATAAAGAGTGTTTGTTTGAATTGCATAAGTGAATGATAAAATCATATTTGTTTGTTCTGCCGGTTGACTCTATTTTTGCATTATCACAAAATTAATCATTTAAAATCAGTGTAATAGTATGAAGAACATGATGTTGTTTCTGATGGCACTCTTAATGAGTGGCCATATGATGGCTCAGCAAACCATTGTTACAGGTGTAATTACCGATGCTAACGATGGATCTCCATTGATCGGAGCCAATGTTCTGGTTAAAGGTGCCGGAACCGGTTCTATTGCCAATGTGGACGGTAAGTATAGTGTTAACGTCCCAAATGGTAAGAATGTATTGGTCTTTTCGTGTGTAGGTTATAAAGAACAGGAGATCACTTTAAAACCCGGACAAAAAGTGCTCAATGTGACCATGAAAGAGGATACTGAACTACTGGATGAAGTAGTAGTTATAGGCTATGGCTCCATGAAGAAGAGTGACTTGACTGGTTCGGTCACCAGCATCAAAAGTGAAGATTTAATGAAAACAAACCCGATTAGTATTAATCAGGGACTCCAAGGGCGTATTGCAGGTGTGCAGGTTAACCAGAATGATGGTGCTCCCGGAGCCGGGGTAAGTATTCAGATTCGTGGTGCTAATTCATTCTCCACCTCTACCGAACCGCTTTATATCGTGGATGGTATTCCTTTTACCAGTAGTGGAATGCCGGGAACAGGCAAAGACGGTATGATGCAGACAGCCAATCCGCTTTCGACAATTAATCCGTCGGATATCGAATCTATTGAGATCTTGAAAGATGCCTCTGCCACAGCCATCTATGGATCGCGTGGTGCAAATGGTGTGGTATTGATTACTACCAAACGTGGTGCAAAAGGAAAAGATAATATCAGCTTCAGTGCTAATTTCGGAATATCGAAAGTAGTGAAGAAATTGGATATGTTGGATGGATATGCATATGCGATGTATAGGAATGAAGCAGCGCAGATGTTTAATGAATACGAGAATGCGAATGAAGCAATTCCATATCCGGGTACTTCCAAAGTAGATCCCAGTACCGGTGAATCTGTTTATTCTCCTGGACCGGAGGACTATCGGAATGGTACATATCCTAGCGTAAATTGGCAGGATGAAGTATTTGAAACAGCATTTTCCCAGGAATACAATCTGAGCGTGAACGGTTCGAATGATAAAGGATATTATGCAATCTCCGGTAATATTTTGGATCAGAGTGGTATCATTCATAACTCCGGATACAAACGTTATTCATTCCGTGCGAACTTGGCTCGTAAAGTACATGAATGGATTGAAATAGGTACGAATATGAGTTTTACCAATTCGCTGAATAAACTTGCTAAAACGAATTCTGTCAGTGACGGTATTATTCGTGGTGCTTTATTTTATCCGGCTACCGCTCCGCTGGATGATGAAACGAATAATGCCCAGTTGAACTGGTTCTCTTCTAATCCTTATGTATATACACGTGCTGCTAAAGATGAACTGACAACGAACAGTTTCTTTTCTTCTTCATTTGTAGAGATCACTCCGTACAAAGATTTGAAGGTTCGTCAGAATGTTGGTTTCTCCTACAATATCAATGAACGTGATGTGTATTACAACAGGGAAACAGTAGAAGGTAAAGATCCGACAAACGGATATGCTTCCAAGGCAGATAACTGGTCGAAAAACCTGGTACTTGAAACGATGGCAACTTATAATAAGACCTTTAATAGGAATCATTCGCTAAATGTAGTTGCGGCTTTCTCTTATGAAAGAGGGGATTATGGTAATAAGGCAATGGTAGCTACCGGATTTCCGCAAGACTTGACAGAAGATTTTGATATGAGTGCTGCTGTGAATCCTCAGAAACCGACTAGCGGGCGAGGAATGACTTCTTTGGTTTCCTTTTTGGGACGTGCCAACTATAATCTGATGAATAAATATCTGTTTACTGCCTCTTTCCGCCGAGATGGTTCCAGTAAGTTTGCGCCTGGTAATAAATGGTCGAACTTTGCTTCAGGGGCTATTGCCTGGAGAGCATCAGAAGAACAGTTTATTAAAGATCTGAATGTGTTTAGTAACCTGAAATTCCGTGCAAGTTATGGACAAACAGGTAATCAGGCGATTGGGGCATATGCTACCCGTGACTATCTGACTGTGGCCAATTATCCAATTAATGGTGCACTTGCCAGTGGATTTGCTAATCTGACTTGGAGAGGACCGGCCAATCCGGACCTGAAGTGGGAAACTACCAGCCAGTATAATGTAGGAGTGGATATGGGTTTCTTCCAGAATAGAATTAATCTGACTATTGATCTGTATTATAAGAAAACATCTGATTTGTTACAGAATATACAGATACCCCAAAGTACAGGTTTTTCAAATATGACGACAAATTTTGGTAACGTAACCAATAAAGGACTTGAAATTACGGGAAAATTTTATGCAATCACCGGAAAGAATCTCAATTGGGACTTTGATGCTAATATTTCTTTTAATCGTAATAAAATCAGTGGTCTTCCGGGCGATCAGTTTGCTCAAGGATGGAGTAAGGCTGATAATGTGTTCTTACAGCGTAACGGAATGCCGATCGGAACCATTTATGGATTTGTGGAAGACGGCTTTTATGATAATATAGCTGAGGTGAGAGCTGATCCGTTCTATGCAAAAGAGTCGGAGGCTGTATGTAAAGCAATGGTAGGTGAGGTAAAATATAAGGATTTTGATGGGGTAGCCGGTATTACGAATGCCGATCGTCAGGTAATTGGTGACACGAATCCGGACTTTACGTTTGGTATGACTCACAATTTTACTTATAAGAATTTCTCTTTGAGTTTTTTCCTGCAAGGCTGTGTCGGAGGTGATATTTTTAATGCAAACTTGCTTGAAGTGACTATGAGTGGTATTGGTAATATTCCTCAGAATATATATGAATCCCGTTGGACACCCGAAAATCGGGAGAATGCCAAATGGCCGAAAGCTTATGCCGGCTATGGGAGAACAATGAAGTTGTCCGACCGCTATGTAGAAGATGGATCTTATCTGAGAATGAAGAATATTAATCTGGGCTATAAGTTTATTTCTCCATTCAAAGGAATCGAATCTATCAATCTGTTTGCTTCCGTTAGTAATGTATTTACCATTTCGGGATATAGTTGGTATGATCCGGATGTAAATTCTTTCGGAAGTGATGCTTCCCGTCGTGGTGTAGACTTATTCTCATATCCAAGCAGTCGCACCTTCTCATTTGGTTTACAATGTACATTCTGATGTTTAACTCAAATCAAGAAAAGTCATGAAAAAAATAATATTCAAATCGTTTTTATTGTTATGGACGGTCTTGTTGGCATGTTCATGCAATGATTTACTGGATGAAAAGGCCTATGATTTTGTGTCGCCTGAGCAGTTGGGCGACAGTGAAAGTGCAGCTTCTCAGCTCGTGACAGGAGCCTATAATACGGTGATCACCAGCTTTATTGCTCCGGGATCTTATCTTTACCTGACCAATATGGACTGTGACTACGCATCAGGAGCTTCATGGGCATTCGGTAATGTGGGAGCGGGAAACCCACAAGGTTTTTGGGGGATAGACCACATGTGGCAAGGTAGTTATACGTTAATCCACCGGGCAAATCTGGGTATATCCAAGATTTCGGCAATGAGTAATCTGAGCCAGGAGAGTAAACAGGATGCTTTAGCTCAACTCTGTTTCCTTAAAGCATGGGCTTATTTTAATTTGGTGAGAAATTACGGTCCTGTACCTATTTTCCGGAAATCCATTTCGGAAGGAGAGGCTATGAGTCAACCTCGTGCATCGGTTTCGGATGTATATGCACATATTATCGAATTGTTGGAACAGGCTGAAGGTATGTACTCAAAAGATGATGCAGGTTTCGTGGTGGGGCATGCTTCAAATGGAGCTGCTAAAGCATTGTTGGCGAAGGTATATGTTACTATGGCTTCCGGGGCGATGTCCGGTGTGCCTATCGTGGTTAAGGGAGGAGATCCGAATATATTTGAACCACAATCTATCACGCACATTGCAAAGACTGTTGCAGGTTATGAGTCTTTTGATCCGGCCAAGTATTATGCGTTGGCACGTGACAAAGCTTGGGAGGTGATAAACGAATATACCCTGTTTGATAATTATATGGACGTATGGGCCATAGGAAACCGTAATAAGGGAGAACACATCTGGATGGCACAGGCCATCAGCGGTGATAAGGACTTTGGAAACACGATCTGTCAGGATTATGTGGGCATTTTCAAAGAAGACGGTACGATGGAAGGTAACTGGTATGGTATGCGCGATCACTGGTATCTGCTTTTCGAAGAACAGGATACGCGTATTGTCGATGGAGTTATTCATCGATATGCGTCGGATGGTATATCCAATGGTAAGGTTATCTATAACTATTATCCCCGTTGGTATGCAGATAAAGTGGAGAATAAGGAGGTATATGACAGTCAGGGCAATGCTTTTGATGGTACGGAAGTCTATCATGAAGGTCAGGGGTGGACATTGGCGAAGTTGACAAAATTTACTTTTGTTACAGACCGGAAACAAAAAAACAGTGATTTTCACTTTCCGTTACTCCGTTTGCCGGATATCATGTTGATTTATGCTGAGGCTGTCAATGAATTGAATGGTGGGCCGGACGCTGAGGCCTATAATCAGGTGAACCGCATTCGTACGCGTGCACATGCCACTCCGTTCTCCGGAATGAATCAGGATGAATTCCGTTCGGCTGTACTGGAAGAGCGTGCCCGCGAATTGGCCTATGAAGCTGACCGCCGTTATGATCTTTTCCGTTGGGGTATCTATCTGGATGTGATGAATGCCATCTATATGGATGAGCATAATGTGACTAAACGTCGTTTGGAACGAAATCTTCTTTATCCGATACCTACCAGTGAAGTGAACTCTAATGATAAGATTGATTCTAATAATCCGGGATGGTAATGAATACATTCGTAACATTTAAAATTGAAGATGCAATGAAAACATTTAGATATATTTTATTCGTGTGGGTGATGCTGGGCTGTGGGCTTTTTGCATCATGTGAGGACGATGAAGTGGAATATGCTCCTTTGGCGGTTACAAGGGTATCTACCGTACTTGACCGTGAGCAGGGCATTGATCAGGCTAATCTTGCACAGTACATCATAGTGCAAGGTACGGGACTGAATGCTGTTAATTCAATTCTGGTGAATGATGTGCAGGTTGATTTGAAAGACGCATACATCACTTCCGGAGAAATTACTTTTCCGATTCCAAGAGTGATTCCGGGAGAAATAAATAATCTGATAACTTTAGGGAGTGGAAATTCTACAGTGACAGCTCCGATATCAGTGTTTATCCCCGAATTGGAAGTGAATGGAATGTTCAATGAATTTACACCGGCCGGTGATACAATGAAAGTAGTCGGCGATTATTTCGATCTTTATGAGATAACGACCGAATCGGGACAACTGTTCTTTGGTGGTAAAGAAGTGAAAATTACAAAATCAACGGGCAACAGCTTGAGTTTTGTATTGCCGGAAGATGCTGTAATGGGATCAAAAATTAAATTAGTCAGTCCGGTTTGTGGAGAGGTAACGGTTCCAGGTAAATATATGGAAAAAGGCAACATGCTGTGTGACTTTGATCCGTTTACCGGTTGGGGAGGTAGTAAATATGTGATAGATGGTCCTGTGCCTGCTCCGTACAGTGGATACTTCTCCCGTTTCAAGATCAATAAAGGGGATGCGAACGATTGGGACTGGAACGAGGTGACTACTATTGCACAGTGTGCTGTCGAATATTCTCCGGAGGTTATTGCCGATCAAAATAAATATTTGCTGAAGTTTGAAGTAAATACAATCAAACCATTGACTAAAAGGCAGATTCGTTTCTATTTTTCACAGATCAATTACGATTGGGAACCTTTTGCATCGGGACTTGCTCTGAATACAAATGGAGAATGGAAAACCGTTTCTATTGATCTGGGAGAGATGTGGAAAGGAGATATTCCTAATGATGGAGTCCTGCAGATTATGGGTAATAGTTGGGCGGAAGATACGGATATCTGTTTTGATAATTTCCGTATCGTTCCCAAAGATTAAGGTGTGCTTAGCAAAAAGCAGATTATAATCTGCTTGATGTAGGGTAGAGTTGGTAAAAGAGGGAAGTTTTTATGGAACTATCCCTCTTTTTAACTCAGCTTGCAATATAAATCTAACAAAAATGATAATGCGAAAAATTCAATATCTGTTTATTGCTTTGTTTATCTGCCTGGAAATCCAGGCACAAGACAAATTTAATATCAGGGGAGTGTTGCCCTGGCATAATTTTCTATCGGGACCTACTTCCTGGAATCTGTCGGATTACCGGATTTATCTGGATGAATGCCGGAAGAATGGTATCAATTTTATTGGTTTTCATAATTATACTGGTGGTGGAGAACGCTATGCCACCTATGTGGAACCTATGATAAAAATAGAATATAAAAATATTCTTCCGCAAGCTTGTTTTGATAATTCGATGACAGCCCGTTGGGGATATCTTCCGATGGCTGTGAAAGACTTTGCTTTTGATACGGGAAAGATATTTCAATTGCCTGTTGGTGCAGAAGCTTTTGGCAATAATGGTTCGATAACATCACATTCTTCTCGGGAACATTATGAAAAAGCTCAGTCCTTGATGAGGGATGTTCTGAAGATGGCACATGAACGGGGAATCCGAATGGCTATGGGATTTGAATTCGGAGTGATCCCTCCCGAATATTTTTCTTTGAATGTAGCCGGAGATTGTTTTTATTGGGCAGGTGAATCGAATATGATCCCCAATCCGAAAAGTCAGATAGCTGCCGAGATACATTATGCGGCAATTGATGATATCCTAAACACTTATCCGGATATCGATTATATCTGGATGTGGCTGAATGAACATTCATTTATGGGTGTCGATGTTCAGAAAGCACTTAGAGATAAACCCTTTGCCCGGGCTTATCAAGAGAATCAGGCACTCTTTAAAGAGGCTGCCGATTCATCGGCTCGTTTTGTCGGGGTATGGGCATTGGAATACATGAAATTGACTTATAATCATTTGAAATCAAAAGGCTCTCGTGCAAAGTTAATCCTTGGTGGTTGGGGAGGGGGACATCAGTTGCCTTCTTTATTGAAAGGACTGGATAGGGCCTTACCACAAGATATTATTTTCAGTTGCCTTAATCCGGATTTAGGAAAAAGTCCGCAACCTGATTTCTTGGAAGAGATTGCCCGAAACCGTAGTGTTTGGGCTGTACCCTGGTTGGAGGGGGATCATCAACTCTGGCATTTTCAGCCGAGAGTCAATATGATGCGTGGACAGGTAAAGCTTGCTGCCGAACAAAATCTGGACGGAGTAATTGCTATTCACTGGCGTACAGAGGAACCCCGTTTTAATTTTCGAACGTTTGCCCGTTTTGCTTCGGATAAGGGTGCTGACGAGAGTGTAGATCAATTGTATGACCGATATCTGACAGAGGAATTTGGGGAAGAAGCCGCAAAAGAAATGACTCCTTTACTTGCCAGAATGGATCGTGAACAGATTCAATGGAATGTACCGTCACCGGAATTTTATGCATATACTCCGGAATGGGGATTATTAGATGAAAATAATGTGCGAATACGACAAGAGTTGGTGTCTTCGGGAGAATCGTTATTGAAAAAGTTAAGAGGAGAGAAACGGGAGAATCTGAAACGTTTCATAGCAATGTTCCGTTTTGAACTGTTGTTGGATGAGGTAGATCGGGCTATGATGCCTGCTTTTATCTTAAAAAAGAAGGAAGTGCAAGGTGAGAAAATAAATGGTTCGCAGGAGTATATGGACGCATATCGGCTGTTAGTTTCAGCCCCTGTTAAAGAAATGTTTGATACTTATATGGAACGTGTTCATTCTCGTGGAGAATTGGGAGTACTTAGCTCTTTGAATCAACGTGTGTGGCGCGAATATAATGATCTTAAAATTTATCTGGAAAATAAAATAAAAGAAAAATGAAACGAATGGCATATCACCTGCTGGCTATCTTAATTTGGGGGATGGCAGCATCGGCTGTCAAAGCACAGATTTTGTTAACAGCTTCTGCTACGCCGATTGAAGAATATGCGGCGGTAGAACTTCAGCGGTATTATTATCAGCTGTCCGGACGCTTGTTGTCCATCGATCATGAAGAAGTACCGGACAGGAAAACGGAATTTGTTCTGACAAGACTGGATCATCCGTTAGTGAAGTCTTGGAGAGACAAAGGAGTATTACCTCTGAAGTCCATGCCGGGAGAGCAGGGATATGTCATTCGGACAGTAAAAGAAAAAGGCAGGGAATTGGTTGTCATTGCAGGTGTTGATGCCAATGGATTGCTTTATGGTGTATATGGGTTGCTGGAAGATCACTTAGGAATGCGTTTCTATATGAATGGAGATGTATATCCTGATAGGAAAGAGGTTCAGACGAGAATACCGTTGATTCAAGATGAACGAACTCCGACAGTGGCTATCCGTGGATTCCTTCCCTGGACTAATTTTCCGCAATCGGCTACCATTTATTCTTGGGATGATTGGCGTTACATCATAGATCAGGCAGCACGGATGCGTATGAACTTCATTATGATTCATAACTATAACGGGTTTTGCGGACATAATGAACTGTTTCATAATTTTGAATACAAAGGGCATTTATCGCGTGGATGGATGCCTACCATAAAGACAGGACACGGATGGGGCTGTCCCGGATGGAATATCAACGAATATCTTTTCGGGGCATCTGAAGTTTATGATGATTATGATTTTGGGGCAGACTATGGCTTGCATAATGAAACGTTGACGAATGGTCAGATCAAAGAGAAAGGAGCAACTATATTCCGTAAGGTGATTGCCTATGCACACTTACGTGGTGTAAAAATAGGTTTAGGGTTAGATATTGATGTCGTTTTGCCGGAATATCAGTCTGAACCGGATAACAAAGACTTGATAAAGGTACAGGTCGCAGAAATAGCTCGTGAGTATCCGGAATTGGACTATCTGCTTTGTTTTCAATCCGAAGGTCAGAAAAATGAGGCTTTTTATGCCCGTTGGCGAAGAGTCTTTGATGGATTTTATGAAGAGATGAAGCGGAAGTCGCCTTTTACCCGTATAGCTGTATCGGGCTGGGGGCTAACTGCGGAATCGGTGAATAGTCTGCCTGAAGATGTCATTTGTGCCCCTATATCTTACTATTCGGCCGCTTTTGAGCCGGGAAGTGTTTATGGAAATCGTGAATACTGGGGATGTCCCTGGCTGGAACGTGATTTTAACAGTTCTGAGTATTACTATCCTTATAATGTAGATCTTTCGGAAACAATCCGGGCCTTTGGAGATGCTTCTGCCAATATGAACGGATTTTATGCGCTGACATGGAGATTGGCGGATGCTATTTCTCCAAAGATGTGGTATATCAGTAAGGCTCCTTGGTATAATCATGAAGTGCTGGACTCTTCGGAGAAAGTGTATCGGGATTTTGCACTTGCCAATTATGGAGAAAATGCAGTGGATGCCATTACTGACATTATCGATCAAAACGAACCTTTTGCTACCGATTTCGGTGAGTGTCAGGAAACACCCGGATTTAATCAGATGGTACATACTTATCCGTTGATGAATCTTTATTCGATGAC
>OHGH01000614.1_pt1 | contig 17611 bp, 9 predicted proteins | sample 1567801 | NCBI WGS metagenome assembly OHGH01 (sample SAMEA3879519, study PRJEB24766) | human gut metagenome | biome: human-associated habitat; feature: feces | place: USA | collected 1985/1987
ATGTAAATTACAATATGAGCGAACCTCGATTGGCCTCTACGCTACGTGGTGGGATGATTATCGATGGTGATGTGGAGCAACGCTTGAAACCTTTGCAAATTGATTTCTACTCTCAAATGTTGGTCGATGGCGGTGGTTGGGCAACTAAGAATTATATCCAAAATGACGAGTGGAACAATTTAACATGGCAAGCGTATCTGACACAGATTTCTTCTATCAATATCGTGATCCGTAGTTTGATGGAAAAAGATAAGGACTTATACGCTAATACGATCGCTTTCGCTCGTATCTGGCGTGTGTATATCCATAGCCTGGCTGCGGATAAGTTTGGTCCGATGCCTTTCCCGGCCTATGCTACCGTAGAAGATAATCCTCCTTATAAATCGGTGAAGGATATCTATTATGAATATTTCACGGAATTGGATGAGGCGTTGAATAGCTTTAGCGATAGCGCTGAGCCTATATTCTCGGATGCAGGTATCGACTTGGTCTATAAGAATGACGTTTCTCTTTGGAAAAAATTTGGAAACTCCTTGCGTCTTCGTTTCGCTGTTCGTCTATCTGAGGTGGATCGAGAGAAATGTGTCGCTGAGGCAAATGCCGCTTTGACATCTCCTTGTGGTTTGATCTCAAGCAAGGCTGATAATGCTTATATGCCTCCAAAAGCGGATGGTTCTTGGGGACAGGACTATAACTATACGATGTTCCAGATTACTTGGAGCGGTCCGATCTGTATGTCTAAGTCATTTGAGAAATTAGTGACTAATATCGGTAATATCGATTGGCCTGCCGGCGTGGTAAACCAGACATCCGGAGTTGCCGTATCGAATGTACATCCCGCTAAGGTAGACCCTCGTGCCCCGAAGATGTTCCAGCCGGGTATTGAGAATGGTGATTGGAAAGGTTTGGTATACGGTGCGAAAGCAGAGGAGGCGAATACTGGTATTTATCAGTCTAAGCAATGTGCAGAGATGGGCTTTATTATTAAAGATGGCGCTCCGTATAAATCTCGTCCTTATGATATGTTCCTTTCTGAGGAAGTTGATTTCTTGAAAGCTGAGTTGTTCGCCCGTAATTTGGTCGCCGGTGATGCTAAAGCTGCTTATGAGGCAGGGGTACGTGCTTCCTTCGAGACTTGGGGTGTATCGGGTGATGTTGAGGAGTATTTGGCTTCCACGGAAAAGAATGAGGCTGGTACCAGTGCGAAATATGACGATCAACAAGGCGCAGGCAATACGGCTTTAGAGAAGATCATCACGCAGAAATATATCGCCGGACTTCCAGATTTGGCGCAGGAAGCTTGGAATGACAAGCGTCGTTTGAACTTGCCTCGTTTGGATGTGGCTGTTTATCGAGATCAAGCTGTATATAATAATAGTGATACAAATATCTTGAATCCTCAAAATTTCATCAAACGTATGAAATACCCGATGAAAGAGCAATTGGTAAATGCTGCTGAATATGAGAAAGGCAAATCCATGTTAGGTGGGAAAGGTGATGTGGTTTCGACCCCGATTTGGTGGGATAAGAATTCCAACTATTGCACATCTTCAAAATAAATAAACAGACAGATTGATTATATTAAGCTTTAACAGAAGCTGATGGTTATTCTCGTTTGGAGATACTTATCTGTGAAGAACAGTACTCCAAGCGAGAATTTTTTGTTATAATTGAATAGTATTAGATAATAATTCTTACATTTACCCATGATAAATTGTGCGTGTGTAAATTATGAGATTATATATTTATATCTTCATTCTACTATTATTATGTATATTCCCGCTGGGCGCCCAACAGGAACGTTCGGAATCTTATATTCGTATCTCTCCCCCGGTTAGCTTGGCGGGCGCTCTGGATGAGATTGAGAGTCAAACCAATTATTCTTTTATTTATGACGCTCAGGTGATCAATTTATCTGAGAAAGTGCGTAAATCTTTATCCGGACGTACGGTTTTCGAGATTTTAAATTTATTATTTAAGAACACGGAGATCGTCTATACGGTCATGAATGACCAAATCATCTTGAATAAGAAAGAGGCGATAATCCAAATGCAACAAAAGCTGGATGGTAAGGTAAAAGGCATCGTGACCGATCACAAAGGAGAGCCTATTGCCTGCGTGAATGTGGTGGAAAAAGGAACGAGAAACGGTACGATTACGGATATGGATGGCAGCTTTGTATTGGAGCTTCCCGAGGAGGCTACTTTGGTTTTTTCTTATATCGGTTATCGTTCACGGGAAATTGAGTATGAGGGGCAATTGTCATTGAATGTGCAGTTGGAGGATGACGCCCAGATTTTGGACGAGGTAGTTGTTACGGCTCTTGGTATCGAGAAGAAAGAATCTTCCTTGCCTTATGCCACCCAGTTAATCACAGGTGGGGAATTGGTAAGGGCCAAGGATTTTAATTTTATGAGTACGCTTTCCGGAAAGATGGCTGGACTCCAGATTAACCGGACTTCCGCCGGTCTGGGTAGCTCGTCCCGGGTGATTATTCGAGGTAGTCGTTCCGCATCCGGAAATAACCAGCCTTTGTATGTGATAGACGGTGTCCCGATCTTGAGCATTAGCAGTGAGCAAGCCTTGACAACGATCGGTGGTACGGCCGATGCCGGTAACCGGGATGCGGGCGATGGTATCTCTAATCTAAATCCTGATGATATAGAGAGTTTGAGTGTCTTGAAAGGGGCTTCGGCCTCTGCGTTGTATGGGGGACAAGCGGCGAACGGTGTGATCTTGATCAAAACGAAAAAAGGTAAGGCCGGGGTACGGAATATTCATTTCTCCTCGTCGCTGACTGTTGATCAAGCGATCAGTCTCCCCAAGTTTCAGAATGAGTTCGGACGGATGGAAGGGGCGGAAACTTGTTGGGGAGACCGGGCTTCTCTTCCGGTCTATGACCCTGTCGGCGATTTCTTCCGGACGGGTATTACCGCTATTAACTCATTGATATTTACGGCAGGGAATAGCCATGTGCAAAATTATTTTTCGTATGCCAATACGACCGCACGGGGCATCGTTCCTAAGAATAATTTAAGCAAGCATAATTTTAATCTCCGTGAAAGTTCTTCTTTCTTTGATGATCGTTTGATCTTGGAGGGGCAGGTAAACTTGATACTCCAAACAATCAAAGGAAAACCTACGGCCGGGGGATTTTATATGAACCCGTTACAAGGTTTATACACGTTTCCTAGAGGGATGGATATGGCACCTTATAAGGAGAACTTTGAGGTATATAACGAGAAACGGAATATGAACGTCCAGAACTGGTATACTACGATTACTGATTTTGAGCAAAATCCTTATTGGTTGGTCAACCGTACGGAAAACGAGGACAAACGTGCCCGTGTGTTGGCGTTGGCTTCCGCTAGTTTCAAGGTGACAGATTGGCTTACATTACAGGGCCGTGGAAATATCGATTATGTGAATGATAAGTATCAGCAGGAAATATACGCTTCTACCTCTCCGGGTATCGCCGGTGAGAACGGGCGTTACATTTATTACACCTACCAGACTACGTTGCTCTATGGGGATTTGATGGCCAAATTGAATAAAAGCTGGGATGATTTCTCCTTGAACGCCGCTATCGGTACGAGCATAACGGACACACGCACCAGTGCGTTGAGGCTGGATTCGAAAACGGCTTCCTTGTATTATCCGAATGTCTTTACGATCGCTAATATTAACATGTCGTCCAGTGCCTACATCGAGGAGTCGGATGACGCACGCCGGCAAATGCAATCCTTTTTTGCTATGGCGCAGTTGGGATATAAGGAAAGCCTTTACTTAGATGTGACCGCACGTAATGACTGGTCATCTACCCTTGCGTTTACGGAACGTAAATCAAGAGGTTTTTTCTATCCTTCAGTCGGTCTTTCTTGGATTATCCCTAAATCCTTTTCGATGCCTTCCTTGATATCTTTTGGGAAAGTACGGGCTTCTTGGAGTAAGGTGGGTAATGATATACCCTTATTCGTTAGCAATACGGTAGGCCATATCGCTGCGGGCGGGATTCCCCAGCCGAATGATACGGCTCCGTTCGGTACCTTGAAGCCGGAGATGAGCAGTTCTTTTGAAATAGGTACCGAATGGAAATTCTTTGATTATCGTATGGACGTGGATCTTACGTTCTATAAGACCAATACGAAAAATCAACTCTTCTCTTTACCTTCTTCCGCTGGAGCCGCATACAAGTATTATTTTGTGAATGCGGGAAATATACAGAATATGGGAGTGGAATTGACGTTCGGTGCGGTTCCTATCTTAACGAATCAGTTTAAATGGAATACGACACTCAACTTTTCCCGGAATAAAAATGAAGTAAAGAAACTACATGATGATTTGGCTAGCTTTATTCAAGGAGATGAAGGATTCTCCTCTAGCTATACGATGCGTTTGGTGGAAGGTGGCTCGTTTGGTGATATCTATGGGAAAGCTTTTGAGCGGGATAAATATGGTGCGATCGTGTATGGTCGGGACGGCTTGCCCCAAGAGATCGGCAGCGGGAATACGGCTAAGGTGGGGAATTGCAATCCGGCGTTCTTATTGGGTTGGGGAAATAGTTTCACGTATAAGGATTTCTCGTTCTATTTCTTGATTGACGGGCATTTTGGGGGAGATGTGCTGGCCCAGACTCAGGCTGTGCTTGACCAAACGGGAGTGAGTAAGGTTTCCGGAGAGGCCCGTACGATGGGGTATGTGGATTTGGAAGGGCATCATATTTATAACATAAAAGGATTTTATGAGCAGGTGGGAGGACGAAACGGTGTGACTGAATATTATATGTACGATGCTACCAATATCCGTTTGCGGGAGTTATCTTTGGGATATACGCTACCGAAGAGATTGCTGGGGAGAAAACAATTTCTCAAAAAGGCGGAACTGTCTTTTGTCGCCCGGAATCTATTCTTTATTTATAAAAAGGCTCCATTTGATCCGGATGCCGTGCTTTCGGCGAGCAATAGCAATCAAGGGATTGATATATTCGGGATACCGACTACGAGAAGTGTCGGCTTTAATGTGAAACTTTCATTCTAAGCGTATGAAGACGAGATTTCTGAATAAGATGGCAGGTCTGTTGGCTGTATTACTCCTTTTTTCCTGTACGGGTAAATTCGAGGAGTATAATACCGATAATACGGGTTTTACCGATGAGCAGAAAACGTATGATTATAATACGTTCGGTGTCTGGCTAAAGGTAGTCCAGATGGGGATTTATTTTAATTATGATTGGGGGAGTGGCAAGAACTGGCATTTCCAGACGATGCAAAATCTGAATGCGGATATGTTTTCCGGTTATATGCATGATTTTAAACCCTTCAACGCAGGATTGGGGAATACGGTCTATAATTTGCAGGATGGCTGGAATGGTACGATGTGGGATAATACGTATGGATATATCATGACGGAGATAAAGCAGACGGAAGATCATTCCCGTGATAAATATCCGGCTTTCTATGCGATCGCTAAAATACTGAAAGTAGAGATCATGCATCGGATCTCGGATTATTATGGCCCGATCGTGTATACAAAGTTTGGGGAGTCGGATGCCGGGGTAATGCCGGATTCCCAGAAAGACGCTTATTATGCTTTTTTCCAAGATTTGGGGGAGGCTATTCACCTGCTGTCTGAATATGATGGAGAGGAAACCTTTTCTCGTTTCGATATGATTATGCCGGAGAATTACAGGACGTTTGGGGAATGGATGCGTTTCGCCAACTCATTACGTTTGCGCTTGGCGATTCGTATCGCTATGGCCGACCCTGATAAGGCAAGGGATGAGGCGCATAAGTCGCTGACACATCCAGCCGGTTTGCTGGAGGAGGCTTATGAGGTCGTCGCGGTTTCTACCGCCGGAACCGGCTACTCGAATCCGCTGGGGGAGATCAATAAGGCGTGGGGAGAGGTTTTTATGAACGCTAATATGGAATCGATCCTTAAAGGATATAAAGACCCTCGGTTATCCCGTTATTTTGAGCCTGCTACCGGACAGGGATATTCCGGGGAGTACCGGGGAATCCGGCAAGGGACAGGATTTAATCATTCCCGCTATAGTGAGCATTCGAGAAGTACGATTACCCAGAAAACGGACGCTATCTTAATGACGCCTGCGGAAGTTTGGTTCTTACGTGCGGAGGCAGCCTTGCGGGGCTGGTCCGGGGAGGACGCCGGGACTTGCTATGGGCAAGGCGTACGATCATCGTTCAATCAATGGAGGGTAGGAGAGGCGAACGCTTATTTACAAAGTGATCATGTTGCCGCCGATTTCGTGGATACGTTTACTCCCGACTATTCGGCGAAGGCGCTTTGCTTGGTGTCTCCGGCATGGGATGAAGAAGCCTCTAGGGAGACCAAGCTGGAGAAGATCATTACCCAAAAATGGATCGCTTGTTACCCCGAGGGCTGTGAGGCTTGGGCGGAGCAGAGGCGTACCGGTTATCCCCGTTTGTTCCCGGTTTTGGTGAATAAAAGCAATGGAAAGATCGATACGCGAACGATGATTCGTCGTTTGAATTTCCCGGTTAGCATTATTTCCGGTAACCCGGCTCAATATTCCGCCTTGTGTGAGTATTTGGGAGGTCCGGATACCGGAGGTACTCGCTTATGGTGGGATACCGGAGTGAATTTTCGTGATTAGCGACTAATTTTTCCTCTTCCTGCCGATAGAATACCGAGATTCTTGAAAAAACACTACCTTTGGCACCGAAAATTATAAAAAAAGGGTTTATGTCTTTAAAACGTTTTGGTGTCTCTTTGGAAGACAATCTGTTGGAATCATTGGATCAATATGTGAATGAGAATGGCTTCGCCAATCGTTCACAGGCGATTCGTTTTCTGATAGAGAAGAATGTAGCCGAACGTAAATGGCAATGCAACCATATCGTAGCCGGGACGATCGTGATCATGTATGACCAAGTCAAGAAAGAGATCTCCTTGAAAATCACGAGTATCCAACAAAATTATAAGGATGTGATCTTGTCGTCTTCCCAGTATTATATCAATCAGAATTTTTGCTTGCATATAGTGACGGTGATGGGAACGGCTCACCGCTTGACAGAATTGTCGGATAAGTTGACGACAATCAAAGGCATTAAGCATGGTAAGTTGGTGATGAGCCGGGCGGATTAATGCTTTTTTTTGCAGGCTAGGTAACACGTTTTCTGGTGAACGTGCCACTACGGGATGTTTAAAATGATAAATATTATAGATGTAAGTAGTATATGAGAAAAGAACTTTTACTAGTTTCCGGACTGTTGATAGGCTCCATGGCGTTTGCGATAGATCCGGCAGAGATTGACAGTCTGATCAATTTGAAAGGGGTGGTGGTTTCCGCCAATAAGATCCATGTGAACCGGAACAGTGTGCCGTTATCTATCTCGGTCATCGAACGGGAAGAGATTGAGGCTAGCAGTGAATCGGCGTTGCTTCCCGTATTGTCGGAGCGAGTACCCGGGCTGTTTGTCACGGAAAAAGGGATTACAGGTTTCGGCGTTTCCGAGGGAGCGGCCGGGACGGTTAATATCCGGGGTGTCGGACAGAGTAATAAGGTCTTGATGTTGTTCGACGGACAGCCTCAATGGGCCGGTATATTCGGCCATTCGCTTCCGGATACCTATGTGGCTTCGGACGTGGAAAGGGTGGAGGTGATCCGTGGCCCGGGTTCCTTGTTATACGGCTCGAACGCTATGGGAGGTGTCGTGAATATCATTACCCGCCAGCATAATCGGCCGGGACGACGTACACAAGCCCGTATCATGTACGGCTCGTATAACACCCAGAAGTATATGATTAATAATGGGTACAATATCGGTAACTTTAGTAGTTATATCTCCTTGAATCATGACCGCACGGATGGACATCGTCCGGATTCGAAGTTCCATATCACGAATGGTTTCGCTAAGTTAGGATATAAGATTGATGATCATTATAAGGTGACGGGAGACGTAAGCTTAGCTAAGTTCAAGAACCAGAACCCGGGAGAGATAACAAATCCGCTTATCGATAATATAATGAATATCCTGCGAGGTACTACCTCCTTCGCTTTAGAGAATAATTACGGGAAGACAAGTGGTGCCCTTCGTGCTTTCTACAACTGGGGCCATCATAAGATTGATGATGGGTATAATCCGGGCGGGACGCCTAATCCTTATCTGTTTTATTCGGACGATCATAATGCGGGTTTCTTGCTTTATCAGTCTTTCCGCTTGGTGAAAGGGAATAGTTTTACGGTCGGCATCGATTATAAGAACTGGGGTGGTCACGCATGGCAGGATAGTATCAATGGTAACCAGAATGAGTTGGTGAATAAGACCGTGAACGAGGTAGCCGGATACGTTATCATGCAGCAGGATCTATTTGACAAGGTAAGCTTGAACGCCGGGGTTCGTTATGAGCATAACAGTATCTTCGGCGGCGAGTGGATTCCGCAGGCCGGCTTCACGGTACGTCCGTTCGAGGGGAACGTGATAAAGGCTTCTTTGTCGAAAGGCTTCCGGAGTCCGAATATACGGGAGATGTACATGTTCCCGCCTCAGAACCCAGATTTGAAACCGGAGCGCATGATGAACTACGAGGTATCCATCGGGCAGACATTTTTGGACGGCAACTTGTTTACGGAGTTGACTGCCTTTTTTATCGACGGGCAGGATATGATCGAGACGACACGTATAGACGGACGGCCTAAGAATGTCAATACGGGTACTTTTACGAATAAAGGTATCGAGTTCGATTCCCGTTACCAGATTCTCAAGAATTTGAGCCTCGATATGAATTATAGCTATTTGCATACGAGCAAGGCCCTGCTGGCGGCTCCGGCACATAAATTTTTCGCTGGCGTGATGTATGCCCCGGGACGTTTCACTTTCAACGTGAACGTACAATCCATTTTCGACCTTTATATCGATACGGCGGACAAGGTGAAAGAGGATTACACGGTTCTGAACGCGAAGGCAGCCTACCGTTTCGGTACACGTGATAAAGGCTTGAATCTATTTGTCAAAGGAGAGAATTTAACGGCTACCCGTTATTCCATCAACGAAGGATTCCCGATGCCAAAGGCGATATTTATGGGAGGTATAGACGTAACTTTCTAGCATGGGTGGAAAAAGAACTTCCCCGAATACTCATATCTCCTTGAATTTTATGTCTACTTTCTAATATTTGTTTTATCTTTGCTTCATCAGAGTTTATTTGATTTTGATTAAAAGAATAAAACGTTATATATATGGATGTGAAAAATGATTTGGGTGGAGGAAAGCCCACGTTGCTAATCGCGGAGGATGAGGAAAGTAATTATTTACTTCTGAAGACCATTTTACATAAATATTGTAATTTGATCCGTGCTAAAACTGGTTTGGAAGCTTTGGCTCTCTTTAAGGAAAACGAGGTGGACTTGATCTTGATGGATATAAAGATGCCTGAGATGACGGGTATCGAGTCCTTGAAGGAAATCCGTAAGCTATCGAAAGATATCCCCGTAATCATGCAGTCGGCTTATGTATTCGACTCTGATATGGAAGCCGCTAAAGAAGCCGGGGCTTCCGGTTTTATCACGAAGTCGATCAATCTAAAGGTATTGAAAAATACGATATCGCAGTATTGTCCGTCGATCGTATGGTAAGGATTTATTAAGATGTTTTAGATTTGTATAAACGGCATTTTGCCGTATTTTTTGTTATTTTTGTAGAAAATCGTCAAGAGGGCGCTTTACAAATGTATTCTAATCTACAAAAATGACATGCTTATGATAAAAAAAGAACATCTTGTATCCGACATTTCTAAACTAAAAAAAGTATATAATCAGAGCTTCCCTTGGTTGGTGACCTTAGCGGAAGAAAGTGAGAACGCAAAGTATTTTAAGGATGCTTTGCGTTCTCTTATTTTATCCCGGCTCACGGAAAAGGAAAGTACCCAAGAAAACGTAGGAATGGCGGTGGCGAGACGTATCCTTCTTTTGATTGAGCATGATGATACTTTCGTGGACGAGCTGTCTACGGGCGAGCGTCTTCCGGTGCGGACGGTCACTTATCTTTGGCAGTTCCTGACCGGCCATTTGGAAAATGAGGTCTCTCCTGATTTATTCATTGACCTATACCATCAGTTTGATTTATTGGAATATCCGGTTGAGATCCTACCGGACCGGGCATTGGTGAAAAGGCAGATGAGCCGCTGGCCGACCGGGCTTGACCCGGAGGTAATCGCTATCCGTGAGAGGAACAAGGAGCGTATCATCGCTTGCTTGATCAAGAAGATAGAAAGACGCCATAGCCCTTCGTCACGTTTTCAGTTCGCCGAGGGCATCTCCTATGAGGAGAAAGAGGCCCGGGTACGTGAATGGTGGAATACCGCTCGTTTCCATTTGTCGATGGCGATCAAGAGTCCTACGGAATTGAACTTCTTTTTGGGATATTCTCTGTCGGACGAGACGATGAGCTTATTGGCCCGTGCCAAAAAGAAGGGGATGCCCTTTTTTGTGACTCCTTATTATCTTTCCCTATTAAATATAGAACATGAGGGGTATGACGACGCTACGGTGCGATCGTACATCATGTACTCGAACGAGCTGGTAGATACGTATGGAAGCATTAAGGCGTGGGAAAAGGAAGACATGGTCGTTGCCGATGAGCCGAACGCGGCGGGTTGGCTATTGCCGGAGGGACATAATATACACCGGAGGTATCCGGAGGTGGCGATCTTGATCCCCGATTCGATGGGGCGTGCCTGCGGTGGATTGTGCGCTTCTTGCCAGCGCATGTATGATTTCCAGAGCGAGCGGTTGAATTTCGATTTCGAGGCTCTGAAGCCTAAGGAGAGTTGGGACCGGAAGTTACGTCGTCTGATGCGTTATTTCGAGGAAGACGCCCAACTGAGGGATATCTTGATAACGGGCGGGGATGCCTTGATGAGCCAGAACGCTACCTTGCGTAAAATATTGGAGGCGGTATATAAGATGGCGGTGCGGAAACGGAAGGCGAACGAGAGCCGTCCGGAGGGCGAGAAGTACGCCGAGTTGCAACGGGTACGGCTAGGTTCCCGGTTGCTGGCTTATCTTCCGCTGCGTGTGACCGATGAGTTGGTCGGTATATTGAGGGAGTTCAAGGAGAAGGCTTCCGCTATCGGCGTGAGCCAGTTCTATATACAAACGCATTTCCAGTCTCCACTAGAGGTGACACCGGAGGCGAGGCACGCTATCGAGGCGATCTTGGCGGCGGGCTGGACGATCACGAATCAGTTGGTATATACGGTCTCGGCTTCCCGTAAGGGACATACGGCGAAATTACGGCAGACCTTAAACGCCCTTGGGGTGGTTTGCTATTATACGTTCTCCGTGAAAGGATTCCGGGAGAATTATGCGGTTTACACCCCGAATAGCCGCTCGTTGCAAGAGGCTCGTGAGGAGAAGATCTTCGGGCAGGTGCCGGAGGAGAAACAGGCGGAGTTGTATGATATGATCCGTAACCAACGTCCTTTAGGCAAGCGTTTGGTTCGTTTCTTGAAGGAGAACGGGTTGTTGTTCGCAGGTACGGATCGTAATGTATTGAACTTGCCCGCTATTGGTAAGAGCATGACTTTCCATACGGTAGGCTTAACTTCCGAAGGAAAACGAATCCTCAAGTTCGATCATGACGGGAGCCGTCGGCATAGCCCGATTATCGATCAAATGGGTGAGGTTTATATCGTGGAGAATAAATCCGTGGCCGCTTACCTTAGGCAATTGAAGGAGATGGGTGAGGATGTCAATGAGTACCGTACGATCTGGAATTATTGCGAGGGAGAGACGGAGCCTCGCTTCAGTATTTATGAATACCCGGCTTATCCCTTTAAGGCCACGGACCGAATGACTAATCTTGAATTATGAATTCTATCCTCATATGTTTGCCTTGGTTTCGTATATTTTGCTTAATTTTGTTTCACTGAATTTAGAAGGATATGATACAGAACGAAAGAGAAATCAGGCATGAGCTTGTGTTACAGGCCGCACGCCGTATGATGACAGCCGCTCGCACGGCTCCTAAAGGCAAGGGTATTGATATCATAGAGATAGCGATGGTGACGGATGGGGATATCTTGCGCTTGTCCGATGAGATGATCCGGATAGCGGCCGAGACCGGATTCAAGTTCCTGCTCCGTGACGCCGAGAATATAAAGAGTGCCGACGCCGTGGTGATTATCGGTACCTCCCAGAAAGTACAAGGCTTGAACTGCGCCCATTGCGGTTTCGATACCTGCGTGGAGAAGCCGGACTTGGTTCCGTGCGCTATTAATTCCGTCGATCTGGGTATCGCTATCGGCTCGGCTTGCGCTACGGCGGCGGACCTGCGTGTGGATACTCGTGTCATGTTCAGCGCAGGCTTGGCGGCCCAACGACTGGGGCTGTTGGGAGACTGTAAATGCGTGATGGCGATACCGGTCAGCGCCTCGTCGAAGAACCCGTTTTTTGATCGTAAACCGAAAGAAGAACCGAAAAACTAGAAACAAATGAGTGACTCTATTCTAAAATTCGCGAATAAGCTGGAGATACGTTATTCCTTTAATAATAAATCCAATTATATGGATGCCATGACCAAGCACCGGTGTGAGAAGGAGATTCTTACGCTGATACGTTCCTTGGCGGATATGCTGGACGTGAAGCTGACGGTTTACAACGAGCCTTACGATAAGGAGGGTGGTTTCCGTGAGAAGCTGGGCGTGGCCGGGGAGAGTAGCCGCTCTATCTCTATCGTGTTGAACTTGGTGATGCAGATATTGACCCGTCCTTCCTTGTCGGTGGGTGGACAGCCGCTGATGGATCGTACGCCGGCGGACGAGGAGGAGATGCAGCGTGAGCTGTTCAAGTTACGCCGTGAACTACGGCTGGAGACTCCGGGGGCTACGCCTTCACACCGCTTGATCGACCTGTTGAACGCCTCGCCCCGTTTCTGTAAGTGTAAGTCTAATTTCTACGAGGCTTTGAAAGGGTATCCGAAGGTGACGAAAATCTCGGTACGTGAGTTGAACGAGAAGGATCGCAACCGTTCCGGTTCGCTGGAGGTGAAACGGGACCAGTTCGATTATTTTATCTTGCGTAGCGACGATCTGCCTACGGTCAAGGATAATAAGGCCACGATAGAGATCATCTCGCCGGTACTGAAAGATAGTAAGTATCGGTGGAAAGGTATCTACAACAAGGGAGGCGAGACAATCGATTTCTATATGCAAGATGAGGATTTCAAGAAACAGATGTTCGAGGACAAGATCTCGTTCACGAGCGGTATGTGCATCGATTGCGTTTTGGAGATCGCCCGCCGTCTGTCGGAGCTAGGAGAGGTGGTCAACGTGAGCTATACCGTGACTACGGTGATACGTACCCGTTTCGATAAGATGGAGATCGTCACCCCTCAAGGCAAGCGGCATCTTCGTAAACTGGAAGCCGCGAAGAAACAGCTTACGCTGGATTTGTTCGGCTAATCCGACAGCGGTATTCCCATCGCTCCCAAACACTACCGTGTTCCCACCTGAACACAGTAGTATTCATCAGCGAACACAATAGTATTCAATCCCGGACACAATAGTCTTTTTGCTTTGAATACTATTGTGTTTTTTCGTAAGGACGGGCAGCCTATACGAGTGTATATTTCCTCGGGTAATTGAATAAGATCGCCAATAAGGCGCCTGCTCCCAATAGATACGGGTAGTAAAGATATTGCATGATCTCGATAGGGGAGACATGCCCGAGTCCGGCGGCCATCAACATCTGGGCACCGTAGGGGATGATTCCCTGTACGAAGCAAGAGAAGATATCCAATAGGCTGGCGCTGCGGCGGGGATCTATCTTGAACCGGTCCGCTATATCCTTGGCGATCGGGCCGGCCATGATGAGGGCGATCGTATTGTTGGCCGTGCAGAGGTTGGCGAAGCTCACCAAGGCCGCTATGCTCATCTCGGCCCCCTTGGAGGAATGGATGCGGGAGGTAAGCTTGCGGATGATCCAGTCGATACCCCCGTTATAGCGGATCATCTCCAACATGCCTCCTGCCAGGAGCGTCACGATAATCAGCTCGCCCATATTGGTGATACCTAATCCCATGGAGGCGTTCCAGCCCCAGATATCAAAGCTACCGGTCCACAGACCTACTATACCGGACAGGGCGATCCCGATGAATAGCACCAGCATGACATTGATCCCGCAAACGGCGGTTACCAATACCACCAGATAAGGGATCACCTTGACCCATTCGATCGGGGCGGGGGCGTAAGCGTTCTCCACGCCGCTTCCCACCAGCACGTATATCAATCCGGTCAGGATCGCTATCGGGAGGGCGATACGGATATTCACCTTGAACTTATCGGACATCTGGCAACCCTGCGTGCGGGTAGCTACGATAGTCGTATCGGATATGAACGACAGGTTATCGCCGAACATGGCGCCGCTCACCACGACACCTAGCATAAGGGCGTCCGGCATCCCCGTCTTGTCCGCTATACCGACGGCTACCGGGGCCAAGGCCACGATCGTGCCCACCGACGTACCTACCGAGATGGATATGAAGCAAGCGGCTAGGAAGATTCCGGCCGCCAACAGGTTACCGGGCAGGATGGACATCGCCAGATTCACGGTAGCGTCTACGGCACCCATCGCCTTGGCGGTCTGCGCGAAGGCCCCGGCGAGGATGAAGATCAATACCATCAGCATGATATTGCTGTTGGCCGCCCCCCGGCAGAACTGCTCGATACGGTTGCTTAATTTGCCTCCCTTGGAGATCGCTATCGCTACGATCGAGGAGATGACGAAGGCTACCGTTATCGGCATCTTATAGAAATCTCCCGCCACGATAGATACCACCAAATAAGTCAATAAGAATACCACCAGCGGTGTCAACGCCCAAGCGTTCGGTCTGCGTTCCAACTCCCCCATTTTTTCTTATCTCTCTTAAATTAACTGTCAACTGTCAATTCTCTACGTCCCTTCTCTTAGAAGGAGAACCGCAGCGCTATACGCACGCCCCCCTTCTTGATATTCGGTTGGTCCAGATACGTCAACCGGCGGTAATAATCGATCCGTAATATCTTGAAGATGTTCTCCAGACCTACGCTGGCCTCTAGGTAAGGCGTACGGCCCATCGGCGAGGTTCCCTCGGGGAAGCGGTATAGTCCCGTCGGGTCCAAGGCCGGGTTATTCTTATCGGTCAGTCCTCCGTAGAAACCGCTGAACGATATCACCTCACGCAAACGTAGCCACTTCACGCCGGGAATACGGTTTAAGATCCATCCCTTCATATAATACGTGAAGTAGAACGAAACATACTGGTCGCTTACGAACTCCAGCGCACGCATCATGTTGAAGGCTTGCGGCTGGATCGTGATGGACTGGTTGGTATTCGGCATGATGAGCAAGGGGAAAGGAACCTTGTCCCATACCTTGCCCGCCGTCACCAAGGCGTCGATATGTCCGAAGGAAGAGAGCCAGATCCGTTTCTCGGCGCTGATCTCCGTATGGTTGTAGTTGAAGTCGCCCCCCAACACGTTCTTCAATCCCATCTGATGGGATAGCTTGAATACGGGAGCGTCTTTCGAGAGGTTGAAAAGCGAGTTCTTACCCTCTCGTCCGTTATAGGCACGCTCGCCCGGGGCGAAACGAAGCTGGGCCCCTAGCTCCGTGTTGGTGAAACTCTTTAGGTTCGTCAATGTCCCGTCGGCGTTGTAACGGTCGTAGCGGAGCGTTCCGGCCGCCTCGTTGTTCTCGTTACGTGCCCAAGTGGTAAGGGTCAGGCCATTCAGCCATTCCTTCTGGTACTGGAGCATGGTCTTGCGGATGTATTGCATCATGGTGACGGGCTCGCCTACCTTCCATGCCACGAACATATTATCCTTGCTGGTGAAGAGGAAGTCCTGACCGGGCGTATATACGTCGTACTCTTGGATCGCGGAGATGTTGTTCACCGGGCTTTCTCCCTCGTGATATTTCTTCTTGTTCACGCTATACGTCAGCTTGGCGTTATACTTTAGCTTACGGTCGTTTACGCCATAGGCCAGATAACCGCTACCGAACCAGTGCGGGTTGAGGTTTGCCGTCGTCATACCTCCCACACGCATGCGGAAGCCCTCCAGATGGTTGGCGCTGAAAGTGGTATTCATCGGTCCGAAATCGAACTTGCTCTTATCCTTGTCCGCCGTGGTCGGGATATAACCGGTGATCAATATCTCGGCGGTCTTGATGATCACGTTGAAAGCCGGTACCTTGCGGAGTTGCGCCAGCAAGTCGTCCAAGGCGCTCTCTTTCTCTTTCAAGGGGACATGGCGGTTGTGTATCCAGAAGGTGTCGGTCTGGGCGGTGGCTTCGGGCAACTCATGGATCGGACCGAGAAGGCCGAAGATCGAGTCGGCGTTCTGCACGTCGAACTGATACTTATCGAAATTCCTTAGCTGGTGGGCATAGAGCTGTTGCGCCCCTTTTACGATATAGAAATTAACGTAGGTATTCTCGTTGGCGAGCACCCAAGTGCTATCCGGCATCCGCTTGAACTCTTGCTCGATCCGGAGCTTGTCCACCCAGTTGAGGTTGATGTTCGCCGGGGTGTTCAAGAGGAATTTCTTGACGGCGTAATTACCGTCCAGCGTGATGTACAAGCGGCCCGTGAAACCATAGCTCTGGCTGTTTACGGGCACGAAGGCGAGATCCACACATTTATCTCCGGCAACGTCCACCGTATCCATGATATAATATTTGTAATAGGAGACGGCCAGCGTGGAAGACAGCGGGCTCACGAAACGGTTCAACAAGATATTGATATTGTTGTCGAAGATATTGACGCCCTTGAATATCTCCTCAAGGTTGGCGGTGATGGCGCCTCCATCGTCCAAGGTCTTGTCGATACCCTGCTGGCGCTTGGCCTTGGTGATCGTCTTCTCCGCCTTGGGATGTTTGCGGTAGTATTGGTCGGAGATCGTCTCACGGACGGAGATCGTCAGGATCGGTTTCCCGTTGAACTCCGAGGTATCCAGATAGTTCTTGATGAACTTGAATTTCTTCAGGAACTTATTCTTCTCGAGATTGGGGTTGAAGTCGTCCAGCGACATGCTGAGCTTCTCGTACACCTCGCTTTGGTACTCGTCCTTCGCCTCGATGCGGTTGTCGTTCTTATGCTCTATGACTTTCTTGATCAGTTCCACGGCGGGGTTGTCCTTGCGGGAATATTTCTCACGTTTAGGCTTGACGACTACCTCGGCAATCTCGAACGAGGTAGGCCGGAGGAGCACGTTGAGGGCGTTGTTCTTTTGCCCCGCCTTTAGGTTTACGACCTTATTGTCATATCCAAGCGAGGATACGACCAGCCGGGTAAGCCCTTTGTCATTCTGGAGGCTGAAAGCCCCGTCATCGTCGGTCATCGCCCCGATTGTCGAGTTCTCGAACATGACGGATACGTAGGATAGGGGTTCCCCGCTTACGGAGTCTCTCACGATTCCGGACGCGGAAGTTATGCTCTGGGCGTATAGGACGGAAATGCCGGTCACGAATTGTAACAGGACTAGCAAAGTGATATAGCGAATAGATCTTATCATGTAAATGTCTCGTTATTCCTTCACGGATAATACTGTTGGCAAAGGTATGTTTTTTTCGTGGGAGGGAGGGGGG
>OHGH01000658.1_pt1 | contig 16786 bp, 7 predicted proteins | sample 1567801 | NCBI WGS metagenome assembly OHGH01 (sample SAMEA3879519, study PRJEB24766) | human gut metagenome | biome: human-associated habitat; feature: feces | place: USA | collected 1985/1987
CCAAAAAACTAAAAGATATTTTATCTAAGGAGACATTTTCAATATTTTTAGTGGTTGTAAATCAAATGGAGAAGGTTGAGATTACAGAAGAAAATATATCTGATATGTTAAATGCAGACACGATATTAGAAGAATTGTATGAAAAGGCAGTAGAAATTAAGGATAGTGTATATATACCAGGTTTAAGAGAATTTTTGGCAAAACTTACAGTTTCATGTTTTAGTGTGAGCGGATGGGATAATCAATTAATGTGGTCACATTATGCCAATTCTTATGCAGGAATTTGTATAGAGTATGATTTTAATCAAATTAAGGAACCAATTGGTTTTATATATCCAGTTGAGTATACTAAGGAAAGACCTACATTATCGTTGCAGGATTTAGGAATAATAGGTTTTAGTATGGAAAAAGAGGGAGGCATAAAATCATGTGAACCAAATATGGAAGCGATACTGTCATATTTGTTAGCTAAAAATATATGCTGGAATTATGAACAAGAGTGGAGGATAATTAATGTAGGTGAAGAAAATACACCATTATTTATTGATTTGCCATTTGTAAAGTCAATTACTTTTGGAATGAACATAGATCCAATATGTAAACATTTATTATGGGATTTATGTAAAGAAAAAGAAATTGAATGTTATGAAATAGAAGTTAGCACAGAAAATTTTGAGTTAAGCAGAAGAAAACTTTTGGATAGTGACTTTACATATGATATGGATGTGGAAATTTCTTATATTGATGTTTTAATAAAGCAGATTTCAATATTTTCAGATCGCTTGAATAAGATGGGGGAAAATATTGATGAAAAAATTCAGAACATGAATTTTTCTGACGTTAGTCCAATGTTTTCAGATACTATTGATATGATAACAAATTCTTACTATTTAAAAATGTCATTAAACAGAATATGTGATAATGAGAAAGAAGAACTTTTATTATCAGGAATGCCAGAAGAAATATCATCAAACATACTGTTGGTAAATGATTTTGTTTTTCGGGCAAAAGAAATGGCGGTATCATCAAAAGAAAGCATTCTAAATTTAGCATTATCGGGTATACTTAGGAGCGATGATTACATTATAATGCAAAAACAATTATGTAATATACAGGAACTGACTGAAAAATTTGAAACCATAGAGTGGAATCCGTTATGTTTTAATAAAACATTAGAGAATTCAGAAGGTAATGATTCTGTATTTTCAGAAGGAGATGAATCAGTAAAAATATGATAATGCTTTATATGAATTAAAAATCAAAATTAAATAAGATTTATCATTACTGGTGGCAATGGATCATAAACGAACCATAGCCACCTTTTTTATTGCATAAAATTACGAAAACTAAGAAATGGAGGACTGCATGAAAAAGCATAAAATGGTGTCCGCACTGGCAGAGGAAACATCAAAAGAAGTCGTGCGGAACGAAGAAAACTGGATGAGATACTTAAATACAGCATCCAGACTTTATAAATATCCATTCAAGGAACAGCTTTTAATCTATGCCCAAAGACCGGATGCAACTGCCTGTGCTTCGATAGAAATCTGGAATGAGAAGATGCACTGCTGGGTAAACAGGGGGGCAAAGGGAATTGCACTGCTCGATGAGGGGACACATTCGGGACTGAAATATGTCTTTGACATTTCCGATGTGCATAAGGCAAGAAGGATCGGACGTTTCCCGAATGAGTGGAAAATGCGTGACGAGCATATAGATACCGTTATGAAGCGTCTGGAGCGCATTTACGGCGAAACGGATAAGGACAGCGGATTTATCGGGCGTATCCGTGAGATTGCCGGAAGAATGGCATCTGATTATGCCGGTGAGATTGCCGCAAATATCCAGTACAGTGTTAAAGGCAGCTTTCTGGAGGATCTGGATGACTTAAACCTTGAGGTTCGGATCAGGGAAACACTGGCGGACAGTATCACCTATATGGTGTTAAAAGGCTGCGGCTTGGATGAAAAAGAGATTGCCGAGGAAGTCAGTTTCCCATATATCCATGATTTTAACACAATAGGAGTGCTGTCACATCTTGGTGAGAACGTGGCAGAAATGTCAAAAGCCATGCTTTTGGAAGTAGGCAGGGCAGTCAGAAATTATGACAGACAAAATTCCTACCAGAAAGGACTTGCAAATGATTCAGAAACACGCTATAATGCGTTAAAGCGTAAAAGTGATACGCAGGACGAACAATCTATCGAACAGACCGGAAAAGACGGGGAAAGGGGCAAAAATGATGAAATTAGATTACGAACAGAACGGGGATTACCTGATACCGATGTTACAGATGGACAAACAGCCGGAGGGAACACTGACGAAGTACGGTCGCATGAGGGAGAGATTTCTCAAGGAACACCGGAAGGGAGTCCACACGGCACTGTCACTGGAAGGGAAACTGAAGGAACATCTGCTGATGATACAGGAGCAGGCGGAGGAGAGAATGGAGTTCCTGACCGAGCAGATGAAACAGAGCCAGGGAGTGACGGAACAGCTCAAAGAGGAAGATCAGATGCTTTGGGTAGCCAAAATGAACAATATCAGACAGGCAGCGGAGGAGATCGTGCTGACGGAACTGATTTACAGCTAAATACCGGGGAAGGCTATCGTCAATTAAGCCTGTTCCCCAGTTTCGAGGAACAGGTCGGAACAGTCGCAGCAGCGGAAGCAAGTATGCAATATACCATGCCCGCTGCTTTTTCTTTGCCACAGGAACAGCTTGAAGCCATTCTAAGAAGCGGTGGCGGCAGGAATAACAGCAGGAAGCGTATCTATGCGAAGTATCAGCAGGGCAAAAATGCAGAGGAAATGGTGGATTTCCTGAAAAATGAGTACCAGACCACAGGAAAAGGCTTTGAATTTGACAACCACCCGATTTCCCTGTGGTTTGATGAAACGGGGATGCGTGTCGGTTATGGAACATCGGCAAAGGAAAATCCGGTGGCACACATGGACTGGCAGGAGGTCGAGAGCCATATCCGCTCTATGGTCGAGCAAGGCACCTATATGAGTGCCAATGAGGTATTTCTGGTCGATGGTGTGGAGCGTGAGAGGGTTGCAGACCATATTTATTATTTTTTCCGTGACGGCATACAGGAAATGCCGGAAAGTCTGGAATTAAAGCCTGCAAACTATCCGGACAGCATTTCACGCCTGTGTGAGCTTTTATCCGATCAAAAAGGGATCGAGCTGATCGGCAGTGAAGTCGAAAAAGCAAAAGCACAGCTTGAAAGCGGGGAAAAACAGCTTGTATGGCGGTATGTAAAGTCACCGGAGTATCTGTTGGAACAGCTTGATGATCTGGATGATATGTTTACCGCCAAACGGGAATTTCCGGTGCAGGATACTGTGGAAGTCAGAACAGAAGATTTTATCACACAGGATGAGATTGATTACAGACTGACGGGCGGAAGCGGGATAGAACATGGAAAATTCCGTATCTATGAGTATTTCATGGAGGGACATGAGCCAAAGGACAATGTTGCTTTCCTAAAAAATGAATATGGTTCTGGTGGAAGTTCCCATGCACTTCCGGGAAGTGACACCGGACACGAGGATCATGATGCAAAGGGTATCCGTCTTGGGAAAGGAAGTTTCGGAAATCCGTATGCAGAGGTACTTTTGAACTGGAACGTGGTGGAAAAGCGTATCAGGGAGCTTGTAAAAGCGGATAAATATCTTTCACCGGAGGGAAAAGAAGCCTATGCAGCATATAAGCAGGAACAGGCAGAGAGAGCCATGCGAAGGGAACAGGAAAAGCTGGAGCATGGTGTCCGCATGGAGTGTAAAAAAGCCATTGAGAAAGTGATAGCGGACAATTTTGACGGCTATACCCTGCCGAGGGATACTGCAAAATCAGTGATTGAGCAGTATGGAAAAGAAAGGGTGGAATATGTTCTTGCAAATACCATTACGCATTTATCCTATGACGGACGTTTTTCTGTAAACAATAAGGAATGGGCAAAGGGGATTGTACCCGATGCAGATTGGGAAACAAGGGACTTGATCGTGACCTCACACCCTGCGGTGTTAGATGGATTTACCAATCAGGCAAGGCGTTATCAGGAACTTGAAAAAGAGCCGGAAAAACAGCCTGTACCGGAAAGTGGAGAAAAGGAAACCACAAAAGAAACATCTCAACAGGATACATCATCTTTGGAAGCCATCAACAGACAGGTGGAAGAAATGAGGACTGTGGTACAAATCTGCGGTGCGTTGGGTATGGAGGAAGTGATCGGCTGGAACGAAGCAGTACAGGCAGTCACGCTTACCTCTGACGGACAGATCATAGAGGGCAAGGCGGTCTATGACATGATCGTGCCACAGGCGGCAGATTATGTGCTGTTGCAGACGCTTGGCGGGGAAACACAAAAAGCGTTGGATATGGATGCGTTGCTGAAGGTTGCAAGGGAATATGCCAAACGGTACGAAAATACAGTAGAGCAGTCTATCCCAAAAGAAGAAATATCACAGGAAGAACCGCAGCCGGGACAGTTAGAAGTGACGGAAACATCAGATGCCTTTACTGAGCCATTTGCGGTATGGGACACAGAAAAAGAAGATTACCATACAAAAGAAGATGGCACAGTGCCAACCTTTGATACCGAACAGGAAGCGGAGGACTACATCAAAGGAGAAGAAGATACTGCAAAGGAAATACCGGTAGCCGAGGGAGAAGATAAGGGAGAAAAGGCAGAAAGAAAGCCACAGATTGACAAGAGCCATGCGGTCAACTTCCATATCACACCACAGCCGGAGGAAACGGTTGGAAAAGGATTTATACCAAAAGAGAAGTTCCGCCAGAATATCGAAGCAATCCGTATACTGGAAAAGATTGAGGATGAAAACCGCTTAGCCACACCGGAAGAACAGGAAATCTTGGCAAAATATGTCGGCTGGGGCGGTCTGGCAGATGCCTTTGATGAAACCAAAGCAAACTGGGCGGCAGAGTATCAGGAATTAAAAGGTCTTTTATCAGAGGAAGAATACAACTCGGCAAGGGAGAGTACCTTAAATGCCCACTATACAAGCCCGGTTATCATACAGGCAATCTATGATGCCCTTGAAAAAATGGGGTATTCCAAAGGAAACCTGTTAGAGCCAGCAATGGGAACCGGAAATTTTTTCGGGATGCTTCCGCAGTCCATGCAGGACAGCAGGCTTTACGGTGTGGAGCTTGACGGACTGACCGGACGCATTGCAAAGCAGCTTTACCCGAAAGCAGACATTAAAATCACAGGCTTTGAAAAGACGGACTATCCAAACGATTTCTTTGATGCTGCGGTGGGAAACGTGCCGTTTGGTCTGTATAAAGTTGCAGACAGGCAGTATGATAAAAATAACTTCCTTGTGCATGATTATTTTTTCGCAAAAACACTGGATAAGGTCAGACCGGGCGGTGTGATCGCATTTGTCACAAGCAAGGGGACAATGGATAAGAAAAATTCGGAAGTCAGAAAATACCTTGCACAGAGGGCGGAGCTTTTGGGTGCGATCCGGCTTCCGAACACAGCGTTTCAGGAAAATGCTGGAACAGAGGTCACTTCGGACATTCTTTTCTTAAAAAAACGTGACAGGTTAATGAATATTGAGCCGGACTGGGTGCATCTGACAGAAAATGACGATGGCATTGTCATGAACCAGTATTTTGCAGACCACCCGGAAATGGTCATGGGAAAAATGGAAATGGTGTCCGGGGCGTATGGCATGGAAAGCACCTGTGTGCCGGATACGTCCAGACCGTTATCGGAGCAGTTGCAGGAAGCTGTCACAAACATCGAGGGCAGCATAGATGAAATCGAATGGGACGATCTGACCGAGGAACAGAATAATGAGAGCATCCCTGCAGATCCGTCCGTGAAGAATTACAGTTATACCGTTGTGGATGACGGTGTGTATTACAGGGAAAATTCCATGATGAAGCCTGTGGACGTACCGGAAACCACAAAACAGCGTATCAAGGGCATGGTGCAGATCCGTAACTGCACACAGGAATTGATCGACTTTCAGCTTGATGAGTACCCGGAAAGCATGATAAAAGATAAGCAGGCAGAATTGAACCAGCTTTATGATGCGTTCTCTAAAAAATATGGTCTGCTCAATGCCACTGCAAACAAGAGGGCTTTTAATCAGGATGCAAGTTACAGCCTGTTAAGTTCACTGGAAAAATTAGACGATGAGGGCAACTTTAAAGGTAAGGCGGATATGTTTACCAGGCGTACCATAAAAAAGCAGGGAGTGGTCACAAGCGTGGACACGGCAAGCGAAGCACTGGCGGTATCACTGGGAGAAAAAGCAAGAGTAGACCTTGCCTATATGTCGGAACTTTCCGGCAAAAGCGAGGAGGAAGTGACAAAGGAGCTTGCCGGAGTCATTTTTCAAAATCCGGTGACGGAAAAATGGGAAACCGCAGACGAATATTTAAGCGGAAATGTCAGGGAGAAACTTGCTACTGCAAAAGTATTTGCCGAAAACCGCCCGGAGTATGCGATCAATGTGAGTGCGCTGGAGAGGGTGCAGCCGAAAGAACTGGACGCAAGTGAGATCGAGGTGCGGATCGGGGCAACATGGATTGACACAAAGTACATTGAGGACTTCATGCGTGAAACCTTTCAGACACCGGACTATCTGTTTGACCGTAACATTGTGGGCATACAGTATTCCGATGTGACCGGACAGTGGAATGTAAAGGGAAAAAATGCAGACAGGGGCAATTCCCTTGTCAACATGACCTATGGAACCGGCAGGGCAAATGCCTATAAAATTTTGGAGGATTCCTTAAATCTGCGTGATACCCGTATTTTTGATACGATTGATGAGGATGGATATGAAAAACGAGTCTTAAATAAAAAGGAAACCATGCTTGCCAGCCAGAAACAGGAAGCCATCAGGGAAGCCTTTAAGGACTGGATATTCCGTGATCCTGACCGCAGGCAGGTGCTTTGTAAAAAATATAATGAAATATTCAATTCCACCAGACCGAGGGAATATGACGGTTCGCATCTGAAATTCCCCGGCATGACACCGGACATCGCACTCCGCCCGCATCAGCTTAATGCAGTGGCACATCAGTTGTATGGAAATAATACGCTGCTTGCCCATTGTGTGGGTGCGGGAAAGACCTTTGAAATGATTGCTGCGGCAATGGAGAGCAAACGGCTTGGGTTGTGCCAAAAGAGCCTATTTGTCGTGCCGAACCATCTGACGGAGCAGTGGGCAGGCGATTTTTTAAGGCTTTATCCGGGTGCAAATATCCTTGCAGCCACCAAAAAAGACTTTGAGCCAGCCAACCGGAAAAGGTTCTGTTCCCGTATCGCAACCGGGGAATATGATGCCGTTATCATCGGTCACAGTCAGTTTGAAAAAATCCCGCTTTCTGTTGAACGGCAGACTGCGATCATAGAAAAACAGATTGCAGAGATCGAGATTGCCATAGAAGTAGCAAAGGCAGAAAAAGGGGAGCGTTATACCATCAAACAGATGGAAAAAACAAAAAAATCCTTGAGTACAAGGCTTGCAAAATTGAATGACAGTTCCCGCAAGGATAATGTCGTTACCTTTGAGCAGTTGGGCGTGGACAGGCTGTTTGTGGACGAGTCGCATTGGTACAAAAATTTGTTCCTTTATACAAAAATGAGGAACGTTGCGGGCATTGCGCAGACGGAAGCACAGAAGTCCTCGGATATGTTTGCAAAGTGCCAGTACATGGACGAACTGACAGGCGGAAAGGGTATCACTTTTGCAACAGGAACGCCGATCTCAAACAGTATGACGGAGCTTTACACCAACATGAGGTATTTACAGTATGATACGCTCCAGAAATTGGGACTTGGCAATTTTGACAGTTGGGCGGCAACTTTCGGGGAAACGCAGACCGCCATAGAACTTGCACCGGAGGGAACCGGCTACCGGGCAAAGACGAGATTTGCAAAATTTTTCAATTTGCCGGAGCTGATCCGTCTTTTTAAGGAGAGTGCCGACATTCAGACACCGGATATGTTAAAACTCCCTATACCGGAAGCGGAGTACGAAAATGTGGTCTTAAAGCCGAGCGAATACCAGAAAGAAATGGTACAGTCCCTTGCAGATCGTGCGGAAAGAATCCGTAACAGGGAAGTTGAGCCATATTTCGATAATATGCTGAAGGTGACCAACGATGGAAGAAAACTGGCACTTGACCAGCGTTTAATCAATGATATGCTGCCGGATGATGAAAATTCAAAGGCTTCAACCTGTGTCAGTAAGGCATTTGAGATATGGGAGGAAACAAAAGAGCAGAGGTCGACACAGCTTATCTTCTGCGACCTGTCCACACCAAAAGGGGACGGGACATTCAATGTTTATGAGGATATAAGGGATAAGCTGATAGAAAAAGGAGTGCCACCGGAAGAAATTGCATTTATCCATCAGGCGAATACAGAAAACCAGAAAGCGGAGCTGTTTGCAAAAGTAAGAAGCGGACAGGTTCGTTTTTTATTGGGATCAACCGCAAAAATGGGAGCCGGGACGAATGTGCAGGACAGGCTTATCGCACTCCACCACATAGATGTGCCGTGGAGACCTTCGGACATCGAACAGCAGGAAGGACGTATTCTGCGACAGGGTAATCTCAATCCGAAGGTCAAGATTTTCCGCTATGTGACAGAAAATACCTTCGATTCATATTCTTGGCAGCTTATAGAGAACAAGCAGAAATTTATCGGTCAGATCATGACAAGCAAATCCCCTGTGCGTAGCTGTGAGGATATAGATGAAGCGGCACTTTCCTATGCGGAGGTAAAGGCACTTGCAACCGGCAATCCCTACATAAAAGAAAAGATGGATCTCGACATACAGGTGTCAAAACTCAAACTTTTAAAGGCAAACCATACCAGCCAGCGTTACCGTTTGGAAGATAATATCACAAAAAATTATCCGACGCAGATCGCAACCATGAAAGAACGGCTTGAGGGGTATCGTGCGGATATACAGACGTACCAGGAGCATAAGCCTGTGGACAAAGACAGTTTTTCCATGAAAATCGGAAACCGCATTTATACGGACAAAAAAGAAGCCGGGGCAGCACTGATTGATATGTGCCGGAGTGCAAAACAGCCGAACATGGCAGTGACCATCGGGGAATATCAGGGTTTCCGCATGAAAGTGTCCTACGATACTTTTTTCTCAAAATTTACCATCAATCTCAAAGGGCAGTTGAGCCATGATGTGGAGATCGGTGCTGATCCGCTTGGAAATCTGCAAAGGCTTTCCAATGCCTTAGAGGGCATGGCAGGAAGAATGGAAGATGTAAAGCAGAAACTTTCCAATGTGGAACACCAGCTTGAAACCGCCAAAATCGAGGTAAAAAAGCCATTTGCACAGGAACAGGAGCTTGCGGAGAAGCTGGAGCGTTTAACGGAGTTAAATGCGCTGTTAAATATGGATGAAAAAGGCGATAACATGGCAGATTTAGGCGGGGACGAGCCGGAAAGGGGAGGAACAGGCGGTCAGAGTGTCGCAGACAGCAGGCATGAGCGTATTTCCGTAAAAGAAAAACTTGCGGAAATGAAACAGAAGCTGTGTGGACAGAAACCCATGCAGAAACCGGAAATCACAAAGGAAAAGGGCAAAGAGGAAAGCCGCTAACCCATTTCCGTACCAGAAAAATCATAAATTCAGGAGGTCATTATGGAAACAAACAAGCCAGTCGAGGAGCAGACAACAAACCAGCAGGACACCGCAGAAAATGATGCGGTCAGACTGCTCTTAGAGCTTTTGGAACAGCAGAAAGCACCGTCACAGAACTTTATGGAAGTGTTGCAGTACGTCGCAGGGATGCAGATGCAGCTTAATGTAATGGTAAATGAGCTGCAAAGTGTAAAAGAACAGCTTGGGAAGATGCAGGAGAGCCAGCCGGAGAAAAAAAAGCATCCCCTGTTGGAAAAATTATTCCACCTGCAGGAGAAGGTAACAAATCTTGCCACACATTTATCAGAGATAAAAGACCAGTTAGTGGACACCGCTGTGCAGGCGGTGTCTGCTTTTAAGGAAAAGGGCAGGGAAGAAATGAACAAAGTCCTTCAGAAAGGACTCTCCGGCGTGAAAGAGGCACTATTGGGACACCGGGAGCGTCTGCTTGGCACACTTACCAGTTATGAGCAGACTGCAAACCAGATCGACAGCATTGGTGACGAACTAAAGCAGATCGGAAACAGTGCCGCCAATGTGGGCAGACTCCTGTCCGGGAAAGGGACAAAAGAAGTTTCTGGGGAAGAACCGGGGATTGCAGTTACCAGAGCCATCAATGCACCAGTTAAAAAGCATATCACAAAATTAAAAAAACAGATGGATGGGATTGATCGGACGATTGAGAAGATAGATGGTATTTCATCTTCCCTCAGTGCCGGAAAAAATATAGAAAAAGATGCAGAAAAAGGTGAAGAAAAAGGCACGAGGGTATCTGTAAAGGAAAAATTATCGCAGAAAGCACCGGAAAAACCAACGGCGAAAAGCAAAGAAGAATGTTTATAAGAGTTTGGAGAGGGCAGGTAGAGAAATCTATCTGCTTTTTCTGTAGAAAAAAGGAGGAAATTTATCATGGCAGATGATTACACAAATGCAGGAAAACAGACAGAAAAGCAGAAAGTACAGGAGATCACACAAAAGCTGGAGCAGGGGATCAAAGATGTGTTTGAGAGCGAAAAATATAAGGAATACCTTACCACCATGTCAAAATTCCATCATTACAGTTTGAACAATACCATGCTGATCGCCATGCAGAAGCCGGATGCCACACTTGTTGCAGGCTATCAGGCATGGCAGAAAAACTTTGACCGCCATGTAAAGCGTGGGGAAAAGGGGATCCGTATCCTTGCACCCGCACCGTATAAGATAAAGGAAGAACAGGAAAAGACTGATCCGGTGACCGGGGAGCTTGTGCTGGATAAAAACGGGATGCCGGTGATCGAGGAAGTAGAAATAAAAATCCCTGCTTTTCGTGTTGTCCCGGTCTTTGATGTGTCGCAGACAGAAGGGAAGAAACTGCCGGACATTGGGGTAAGTGAATTGTCTGGCAGCGTGGAAGATTATGAGGATTTTATGCAGGCACTTACAGAAATCTCCCCTGTGCCGATCGGATATGAGCAGATCGACGGGGATGCAAAGGGATATTTCCATACAGAGGAACACAGGATTGCTTTGCAGGAGGGCATGAGTCAGAGCCAAACCGTAAAAACCGCTGTCCATGAGGTTGCCCATGCAAAACTCCATGACAGGGAATTAAACAGTGATTTAGAGGAAAGCATACCAAAAGACCGTAACACCAAAGAAGTAGAAGCGGAGAGCGTTGCTTATACGGTATGCCAGCATTTCGGGATAGATACCTCAGACTATTCGTTTGGATATATTGCAGGCTGGAGCAGCGGAAAAGACATGAAAGAACTGAAATCTTCCCTTGATACCATAAGAAAGACCGCATCGGAACTGATCACAGGCATTTCCGAACGGTTACAGGAATTAAAAAGGGACAGGGGACAGGAACAGGACAAAGAAAATCTTCTCCTGATAGAAAACAGCGATCTCACAAAATACAGTCTTTTGCGTGTCAGTGGAATGGATGTAGAGCAGATTGCGGAAGCACTCTCTGTGATGAGCGAAGATGATAAGCTGAGTATTGCGGCATATCTGGAGAGCAAGGGTGCATGGACGGCAGAGATCGGAAACGAGGATACAAGGGAATTTGGCGTTTACCATCTGGATGTCCGCTACAATACGGATACCAGTGAAATAAAGACATTTTCGGATAAACATACGATAGAGCAGGAATTAGAGCAAAATACAGCGGAAAAGGAAGGAGAAAACATGAATTTGGATCAGGTGTCTTATTATGTGATAGCAGATATTTCTACATGGGCAGATAACAGCCAGAACAGAAGTAAACTGGAGCGTTACGACAGTCTTTCGGACGCAATGGAGCAGTTTGGAAAGTACCGGGCAGATGTTACCGATGAGAGTGAGGACAGGGCGAAAACGACGCTTGGAGCAAGCGTAAACGGCATAGAGTTTGATGTAGCCTATGCCATAAAGAGTGATAATGTCCTGTCTCTTGATTTTACACACAGCCAGACAGCACAGGAGAGCAGCCATTTCATGGAAGCCTTGCAGACCTTATGTGCAGAACTTCCGGTAGATAAGGTGCGTGTGCATAGGACGATGACACCGGAGGAAAAGAAAGAGTTTGTAAAACAGCGTTTCCAAAACCAGTTAAAGCAAAGCGGGATTGAGGATGACAGCTTTTACATGACAAGATTTGATACGCTGTATGAGCAGGGAAAAATGAATGACCTTATGCCGACAGCCAACCAACAGCAGCTTGTGGAAGATGTGCCATATACAGAATGGGACAATCCTTATTTCCAGATGGAGGAATCGGAACAGATGGCATTTATGGCTGGGGATAAGTTTGTCAGCATACAAGTCTGTGATGATGGGTACGATTATTCCATTTTTAACGCAGATTATACACTGTTTGACGGCGGCGTGTATGATGATACGGAAATATCCATTCATGCGGCATTAAAGGAAATTCTGGAAGATATAGGGGTAAAAGATCAGAAAGAACTTGTCCCAGTGGACTATGATGAACTCATGGAAAAAACAGAAGCGGCAGAGCAGGCACAGATACAGGCAAAGAGCATCGTTTCGGACTTCAGGGCAAAAACAAATGAGATGTTCCATGAGATCAGCGGTCTGAATGCGGAAGATATGGAAATGACGGCAAGGGCGCATATCCTGTCAAAGCTGGATGATTTTGACCTTGACGCACAGATCGTCGATGTCGTGGTATCCGGAAGCCGATGCAGAGGTCTGGAGCATGAAGGTTCGGACATAGACATTGTGGTGGAATATAAGGGCAGTGCGAACGAAGATACCCTGTTTGCTGTATTGAATGAAGATGAATTGAAAATTGGCGGTGTCAGGGTGGACATCAACCCGATCACAGAGGGAAAGACAGGCACACTCGAAACCTATCTTCCGGGTGTGGAAAGTTATCTGGAGCAGAAACGGGTGGAAATAGAGAACGCCGTTGCTGAAACAGAAAAAGTACCGGAAAAAACGATTACATGGACGGTTGCAGAATGTGGGGAATTTCACGAACTGGGAGAACTCTATGAAAATGTCGAAACCGTAGAGCAGGCAATCGACCTTTACAACAAAATCCCGCCTGAGAGGATGCATGGTATTCCGAGCATTGGTATCCGGATGCACACAGAGGGAACGGAAGAATACGAGGATGTGCAGATGGATCTCTTTTCCGGTGGGGTGGCAGACCTTGAAATGCTTGAATATGTACCGGATATAACCGACGATCCGAAAGCAGTTGCCATGATACAGGAATTGATCGACAAGCTGCCGGACATTGAGGTGCGGGGGTCACTGGAAAAATGGCAGGCGGGTTTTCTTGCTGCCGAGATCGACCAGCTTTCCTACGACTATGATACAAACCAGTATAAAGACACCGTAGAGGACAGGGAAGCACAGGTAGCCAATATCACGGAGGATATACGAAGCGGCAATGTGGGATACCTCAATGATTTTTTAAATGCGATCATCGCAGAAGAAGTCCGGGAGGGCATTACAGACATTTTCGGGCAGGGAACGGACATTTCAGACAGTGAAGCGGTGCAGACTGCAAGAAAGGCGAAAGAGCTGCTTGACAAGCTGGCAGAATATAAGCCGCTGGCAAAAATCGAGGAACTGGAAGAACAGAATTATAACATGATAGATAACGTCTTAAATAACGGCGCAGAAAAGAAAGAGGATGAAAAAGCAAAGACCAGAGTATCCGTCAAGGAAAAGCTGGCGAAGAAAAAAGCGGTCATAGAAAAGCGGGATAAAGCAGAGAAAAACTGCCCAGAAAAGGATGCCGAGAAAAAGGCACACAGAGAGATATAAAAATATAATTCATTTTGCAGGACATAAGAAAAGAGAGGATGTTTTGACAGGCATCCTCTCTAATAATATATGCAGGTATGTCTCTAAAATAAGGTCTGCACATAATTAAGCATTGGTTACTGCTCCAAAAAAATTTATGATTTCTTCTTTTGACAAATCTCTGGAAGATACTTTCTTAGGAGTTATCTTATCAGCGGCATCGGCAGCATTTTCTAAAGCAGTTACAAATGCTTCGGCAGTTTTAGAGTCCTGAATAATGATATTGTGAAAAATACTTTGTGTCGCCATGATTCACTCCCTGGTACTTCTATCGTAAATTATTTTTGAAAAGAAATAATCTTAAACAAGCACAGCTTTTTTATCCGTTTCAATAATAGCAATTACATCGTCTACACTTGTGCCTGTATATGTGGCAATCTGTTCTGCCGTAAGCCCATTCTTGTGCATATTAAGAATAATTCTAGCTTCGCCCTCAGCAATGCCATCTTCTCTGATCCCCTGACTTAAATTGCACATAATGTTCACATCCCTTCTAAAATTTTCCTCAACAGGAATATTGTATTCATCACCGATGATTGTCAGCTTTTCATTTATCGTCAGTTCTTTGGATAATAATGCCCTAACAGACGGTGCAGCTCATACATTTCATCGTGTTCCGGAAGCTCTTTTGCAAGACCTAGCATGACGATATTTAACAGGTCGAGATTTCCTTTCCAGTGATAAGTATCTATAATATCATCTTTGGTGAGGTGGATATGGCTCATGCTGTTTTTGTCCATATTCATACATACCCAGATCGAATAGACACGGCGTATGTCATTATAGTTTGAATTTTCAAAATCCCGCCCTTTTTGTGAGGATATCATCCTGCTGATATAAAAGATTGCCCGGTTTAAAATATCATATTCCGTCGGTTCTGATTTCTGTGCTTCCACATTTACGATTATCTGCGATAATTCGCCTTTTATGCCACTTTTTGATGGCATACGGACATAAAAGATAATGTCAAATCGTATCAGTCCCTCGTTGATTTCTGCGTTTTCCCCATTCAGACCGATTAAGCGTTCTCCGCTGTTTTCGGTGACAGTATTGGTAAGTCCCGGCTCAACCGGAACGGTACTAATACAAGGCTCGCCCTCGATCAGCGGAACAATGTCTTTTGGGTTCATTCCCATAAATTCAGGAACTGTTTTTACTAAGATATGTGCCAGTATGTGTTTCTGTCCCAGTAAACGCTTGGCACTGGCATAATATTGGGCATCTTTATCCGTTGATGCTATTGCATTTTTTAATTCTGTGTTCACAGGTTTCCTCCTTTTTTGTAGGATATAGCCATCTACAAGAGGTATCTGACCACATCCTCATTATAACTTATTTTCAAGGTTAAAACAACTCGGAAATCTTTCTGTTGCAGGGCAAACGCATATAGGTTTCCTCCTTGATTTTTGAACATATAAGATTTAAAATGAAAATGCATATTGAAAACATTATAAAGTAATAGAAAAGAGGTAATATATTATGGATAATCAAAATAAAGTTCTTGAGTATGCTAACAAATTAGAGCATATTCTTCGTCATTATCTTGAATGTGACTATACTGAATTTGGCGTGAAAGCAAATGATAATTTAACTCGCTATGATTGGCAAAGTCCTATAAATTTTGCTTTAGGTTATCGTTATGCTTCGTCAAATAAAGATCCTAAAGTGAAAGCAGATATTGATTATTTTTTAGGTAATGTGCTTGAAGGGCAAAGTATTGGCGATGTAGTGAAAAAATATGAATACTATGGTTATGACTCCCCAGAAGCTGCATTTGAGTATATTGACAAAACCATTGAACAGTTAAGAGAAATACTATTTTCGTAACAGTAAAAGCATTTTGGCAGTTTTATTGTTTTTTGGGTGAATTGGAATGGGGAACGGGAGGCTTGTGCTCACGCCGCCCGTTCCCCGGTTTCTGTGTCATCATTTTAGTTCTATGTCAAGAAAAAATGAAAAATTACAATTCATGTTTCTGCTCTTTTTTTATCTGCTCCATATCGTGTTCTGCCTGCACGTCCCGTCCCAGATACCGGTCAAGATTTTCCTGTTTCCGCTTCAAATCCCGCACCTCTTTTTCACAGCTCTTGTAGGTTGCGGTCAGTTCTTTTTTCTGCGTTTCTAATGCCTGATACTCGGTTCGCAGCTTATCCACATTCAATCCTTTTAGCTTGATGCCTGCCTGCTCCAGCACACGCCTTGCGCCGCCATAGAGGATGAGCTGGATCTCGTATCTGCGGAAATATGCGTCAGGATTTTTTGACTTTTTGTAGGCGATATGGTAGGAGCGGTTTTCCTTGTACTGCTCGGCATATTTGATGATTTCCGCAAGGTCTTTCATGTGGTGTTCCAGTTCCACAACGCTCTGCTTGGCAGATCTTCCGGCTTCGGTTTTTACAGTAATCTTATGCTCCAGATCGGAGAGAGAACCGGCTTCGTTATAGCTTTGTGCGGCGGTCTTTAAATTCTCGATTGCCGCCCATTGTTGCAGTCCGGGACTGTTCTGGAATTTCTCATCCGAGGTGTCAATGATCCTGCGGGCAGAGTAATCTTTTTTCGGGATCACTGCCTTTCGTTCCCGTTTCTTTTCAATGCGTTCCCGGATACGTTCTTTTGTGTATTCTTTCCCTAAAGACCTCGCACTGCCACGCACAAAACGCTCTTTATCGAGAGGGCGGAAAGAGATATATTTTGCGGCATCTTCTCCAAAAGTTTCCCCTTTGATTTCGTAACCTTTTGCCCGCAACAGAAGCAGGAATTCTTCATAAGTGGAAGCCGACTTGATACAGAAATTGATGTCCCGTCTTAGCTG
>OHGH01000685.1_pt1 | contig 16323 bp, 11 predicted proteins | sample 1567801 | NCBI WGS metagenome assembly OHGH01 (sample SAMEA3879519, study PRJEB24766) | human gut metagenome | biome: human-associated habitat; feature: feces | place: USA | collected 1985/1987
AGTTTTCAAAGAAACTGTTGTAAATAGTGCTGATCAACGGAATCAGCTGAAAAATAACATATACTACAATAAAAGGAATCAAAAAGATATATCCCCATTTATTGTATCTTACTACCTTTCCACTGCTTTTTTTCATAACAACCTGACCTCCTTTTCCAGAGTGCATAATTTTCGCCCACAGAGCTCACAGCATCCCTCACCTTTACCCTGTGTAAGTCTGCTGTCAGCTCTGCGCTTACAGTTTTTACACAAATTTGGATATAAAATGAGCCGCGCCCGCCTCCCTTACGGTCCGGCAGGCGCGGCATCAAATCATTTTTTATACCATTCGTCTGCTTAGTATGTTAACTCCGGATATTTCTCTACAACTGCTTTGTAGAACAGATCTAATGCCTCTTCTTTGGTAGCTGTTCCTTCGAAGTAGTTCTTCATTGCGTTCTGGAACTCTTCGTTACATCCCTGATCGTATGCAGAAAGGTTGCTTAAATCAAGTTTGGAAACGCCTGAGCTGTAAATGCCAAGTGGGTTCTGTCCACCTAAGATCTTGCTTGAATAGGAGCTGTCTGCCATCTCAGCGATTACATCCTGGTTGTTTACAAAGTCATCATCTTTCTCGATGATCTCTTTCATAACATCATCATTGGTTGTCATCTGAAGCATGATATCTTTTACAAGGCTCTGGTTATCAGTTCCGTTTGCTGCACAGATCCATGTACCACCCCAGAAGAAGCCCTGCGGTCCTTCGGTTGCTCCCCAGCCACCGTTGTAACCGATACTGCCTTCGGTATCTGCTGCCATTGAAAAGTTTACTAACCATGCAGGTCCAAAGTAGCAGAATACATTTCCTTCCGGATAGAAACCTTTCTTCCAGTCATCACTCCACATATCATATGTTCCTGTCTCGCCTGCATCTACAAGCTCTTTGGAATCATCCACCCATTTCATAATGTTGTCATCAATATTGATTTTGCCATCAACAACCCATTTGGAAGAAACGTTGTTGGAATATACACGGTATGTATCATTTACGGAAGATGTGATGGTGTAGCCGGCATCTTTCATCTTCTTTGCTGTATCATTAAATGTATCCCAGTCTTTCACATAATTCTGAACCTCTGCCGGATCATCAGAACCTAATACTGCTTTTGCTGCATCTCTGTTATAGAATAATACGCCAGGACAGCCCTGCCATGAAACACCTTTTAATACGCCGTTAGAATCTGTAACAACATCTTTGGTGTACTGATACTGTTTGGAAAGATCTGAATCAGTAATTCCAAGATCAGATACTGCCATTGTGTAATCGGTATCTACATATTTCAATGCATAATCAGCTTCTACTAAGAAGATATCGATCTTGTCATCTGCTGCTGCATCGGCCTGTTTTAATAAGGTTGCGTCCAGGTTGTTCTGATATGCATTGTCATCATTCGGTGTAATGTTCCATTTTACAGTTACATCACCGATCGTACCTGTGGTTGCATCCACCTCTGTATATCCAGGATAATGATCTGTAACACGGCTCTTGAACTCTTCGTTCCAGCAGTAGATGTTAAGTACTTTTCCTTCATCGGAAGCACTCGCATCTGAAGCTACAGCTTCGGTAGCCGGAGCTGCCTCATCTGTGGCTGCGGCGTCACTGCTGCCCGTATCTGCTGAGCTGCTGTTTCCGCTGTTTGTGCTGGTGTTTGCTGCGTTATTACCGCCGCATCCTGCCATCATGGTTACAAGCATTGCTGTACATAATAATGTGCTAACGATTTTCTTCTTCATAGAAAACCCTCCTCCTTAATATGTGGTCTTTTGACCATTGTTTTTGTTGTTTTGCTGCTTTGAAAGCAGATAGTCCGGAATCTTTTGTATACATTTCTGTAAAAATATCGTCCGCATGTAGCTGCAACTACATTTAAATGCGTCCAACAGATTTACCTGCAACTAAGATCCCTTCTATAACGACTCTCTCTACGAGAGTTGTTCTCGGTTTCTCAATGGAGCCAATCAGCCGCTTGGCTGCCTCACTCCCGATCAGCTCTGTGTCCTGTCTGATCGTCGTAAGCTGAGGATGTAACAACTGCGACATCCTCGTTCCGTCATATCCTGCAATCGAAATATCCCGCGGAATCCGAAGTCCCATCTCTATGATGACGTTCCTTCCTCCTATTAAAGAGGTGTCATCCGGATAAATGATACAGGTTGGCGGATCTTCTAAATTGAGCAGCTCTTTTGTCTGTTTTGCTGCCTCCCTGGTCTCTAAGTAATCTGCTGTCCGGATGTATTCATCCGGAATCTTCAGACCAAGTTCATCCACCGTCCGGTAGAAACTTGCCAGCCGGTCTTTCGTAACGTAAGAAGCCTGCTGCCCATGAATATATGCAATTTTCCGATGTCCCTGCCCGTATATATATTTTACAAGATCTTCCATACCCTGAATATTGTTGGAACTGACTGCCGTACAGTTATGATGTACATAATCAATCGTAACGACCGGCAGGTCACTATTCATCAGTTCTAAGACATCCGGGTCATTGAAATCGGCACAGACGATCGCAACTCCTTCAAAATTCCGGTATCTGCAATGTTCATAATAGGACATCTTGCGATTTTCAAAACAGGTATTGATAAATGTAATGTCATATCCCTGTTTCTCCGACTGAACTTTTAATCCATTCAGCACTCCGGAAAAATACTCATGTGTCAAACCGCTTCCCGCCTCTTCTTCAAAGAGAACTCCTATATTATAAGAACGGTTTGTCTTTAGTGCTCTCGCCGCCGCATTTGGAAAATAACCAAGTGCTTCTGCTGTCTTTCTGACACGGCTCTTTGTCTCTTCGCTGATATCTCTCTGGTCATTTAAAGCCTTGCTTACGGTGGCAGTAGATACTCCACATTTCTCTGCAATCGTTTTTAATGATACCATTGAAACCTCCAGCTTCTCTTCGAAAACGAAATCCTGTTTCTGAAATATTTCTTAATCGTTTTCGTACTTTTACTATATGTCATCCATAAGCAAATTGCAACTGGTTTTTGGCAATTCGTCGCTTTTTACACTTTTTTGCAGTAGTTTTTGTGCATTTTTACATTAAATATTAGACCAATTATCTGTAATCTCAGTACTTTGTATCTAATTCTTATACGTTTTCGTAAAATATTTTAATTATTCATCAGAAAATAGCTATTGTCGCTTTCATCCATAAAAGTATATTTTTTTTGTCTAATCTGCTATATTTGCCTGTTTTTCAATGTTTTGTATTGATTTTTATTCTTTCTGAATATATACTTTTTATTAAAGGATGAAAACTTAATCGTTTTCGAAATCGTTACTTATCAATATTTATGTATATGGAGGATTTTATTATGAAATTCGGTTATTTCGATGACACCAACAAAGAATATGTCATCACATCTCCAAAAACACCACTGCCATGGATCAACTACCTTGGTTCCGAGAACTTCTTTTCCCTGATCTCAAACACCTGCGGCGGTTACAGTTTCTACAAAGATGCAAAGTTACTCCGCCTGACCAGATACCGTTATAATAATGTACCGCTCGATTCCAATGGACATTACTACTATATTAAAGATGGTGACACGATCTGGAATCCGGGCTGGATGCCTTCCAAAACAGAACTGGATGCTTACAGCTGCCGTCACGGTATGGGTTATTCCGTATTTAAAGGAACCAAAAATAAACTGACCGCAGAGCTTACCTCTTTTGTTCCGGTCGGTGAGACATGTGAAGTTGGAAAACTCTCCCTTACCAATGAGAGCAATGAAACCCGTAATTTTTCTGTTTTCTCATATGTAGAGTTCTGTCTGTGGAATGCAATGGACGATATGACCAACTTCCAGCGTAACTTCTCCACCGGTGAGGTTGAGATCCACGGTTCTGCTCTTTATCATAAGACCGAATACAGAGAGCGCAGAAATCATTACGCTGTTTACGCTGTCAACGCTCCGATCGCCGGTTTTGATACAGACCGTGACTCGTTCTTAGGCGCTTACGGTGAAAACTCTGCTCCGGAAGTTGTTGTAAACGGAACTTCAAAGAATTCTGTTGCAAGCGGCTGGGCACCGATCGGTTCCCACCACCTTGAAGTATCTCTTGCTCCGGGCGAGACAAAGACCTACGTTTTCGTACTTGGTTATGTTGAGAATCCGGTAGAGGAAAAATGGGTTGGACGTGCTGAGGATGGAGTCATCAACCGCAAACGTGCCGATGAACTTCTCTCCCGTTTTGATACCGCAGAAAAAGCAGACGCAGCACTCGTCAAATTAAAAGATTACTGGAACGAACTGCTGTCCCATTTTACCATTTCTTCCAGTGAGGAGAAATTAGACCGTATGGTAAACATCTGGCACCAGTATCAGTGTATGGTTACCTTTAACATGAGCCGTTCCGCATCTTACTTTGAGTCCGGTATCGGCCGTGGCATGGGATTCCGTGATTCCTGTCAGGATCTGCTCGGTTTCGTACATCTGATCCCTGACCGTGCGAGAGAGCGTATCTTAGATATCGCAGCTACCCAGTTCGAGGACGGAAGTGCTTATCATCAGTATCAGCCGCTCACCAAAAAAGGCAACTCTGACATCGGAAGCGGCTTTAACGATGATCCGTTATGGCTGATCGCAGGAACTGCAGCTTATATCAAAGAGACCGGCGATTACACAATTCTCGACGAGATGACACCATATGACAGCGATGCTTCCAAAGCAACCACTTTCATGGAGCATTTGCGCCGTTCCTTCCATTATACAATGGAACATCTGGGGCCGCACAATTTACCGCTGATCGGACGTGCCGACTGGAACGACTGTCTCAACTTAAACTGCTTCTCGACTGAGCCGGGTGAATCTTTCCAGACTTTTGGTCCTTCCGAAGGCCCTAATGCAGAATCCATATTTATCGCAGGTATGTTTGTACGCTACGGAAAAGATTATGCTGCAATCTGCCGCCATCAGGGTATGACAGAGGAAGCAGAAATTGCAGAGAAAGCAATCGCAGAGATGAAAAAAACCGTTATGGATGCCGGCTGGGATGGCGAATGGTATCTGCGTGCTTACGATCATTACAAAAATAAGATCGGTTCAAAAGAATGCGAAGATGGCAAGATCTTTATTGAGCCACAGGGCTTCTGTGTTATGGCCGAGATTGGTTTAGAGGAAGGCTGCTGCTTAAAGGCAATGGAATCTGTCGAAAAATATCTCGACACAAAATACGGTATCGTGCTGTTACAGCCGCCTTACCACAGATATCATGTGGAACTCGGTGAGATTTCTTCTTATCCACCAGGATACAAAGAAAACGCAGGTATCTTCTGCCACAACAACCCATGGATCTCTATCGCAGAGACTGTAGTTGGCAGAGGCAACCGTGCTTGGCAGGTATATACAAGAACCTGTCCTGCATACATTGAGGATATCAGCGAGATCCACCGCACAGAGCCTTATGTATACTCCCAGATGATCGCCGGAAAAGACGCCCCGAACTTCGGTGAGGCAAAGAACAGCTGGCTGACAGGAACCGCCGCATGGACCTTCCTCAATGTTTCCCAGTTTATCCTTGGTATCCGCCCGGATTATGATGGTCTGACTGTTGATCCTTGTATTCCATCCAAATTAGATGGTTTTACCGCCAAACGTGATTTCCGCGGTGTCAGCTACCATATCACCGTAAAGAATCCAAATCATGTGGAAAAAGGTGTGCTTTCCATGATCGTGGATGGACAGCCGGTAGAGGGAACTACGATTCCATTCTCGGCTGAGAAGAAAGATGTAAATGTAGAAGTAACGATGGGCTAACCTCCCTGCCTGTCTTTACCTGACAAAAGAAGCCTTCTTTTTATGAAGGCTTCTTTTGTATCCCAAACTAAAATGTTTCATTTTTTCTGTATTTGCGTGGTGATATACCTTTTATCTTTCGAAACGAATCCCCAAAATAGTTACTGTCATTAAATCCACATTCAAAAGCAATATCTGTGATAGATTTATTCGTTTCCAGCAGCAGCCTGCATGCATTCTGTATCCGGAGATTAATAATATATTCTTTAAACCCGAACCCCGTCGCTGTCTTAAATCTCTTAGACAAAAATGACTTATTCATGTCAAATTTATCCGCCACATCTTCCAGTAAAATATTTTCCGTATAATGTTCAAAAATATATGTTGCAACTTCCTGGATTTTTCGGTTATCAACATCAATCTCTTTTATAACATTGTCCTCATACTCCTTGCATCTTATGATAAACAGCAAAAGTTCAACAAGTCCTGCTTTTATAAATGCCGTTGATAATATGTCCGGCGTATCATTTTCAAACATTAACTTATCCAGCAGGGAATCCACATAGTTTCTGCGTTTTTCCGGTATATTGATTACCCCCGGAACCATACAGTTCTTAAGATATTCCGCTCCGATCTGTTCTTTGATCCAATCCGTAATCTCCTGCCGGAAACTGATAACAATCCTTTCATGAATTCCTTTCCCGGTATATACTGTCTTATGCAGACAGCCACCCGGAACGATTACAAGATCACCTTTTCCAAACTTATAGATATTGTGATCAATAAAGCTGGTGCACTCCCCACTGGAAAGATAAAAAATTTCATGAAATGGATGTACATGTGGCTCGCAGTTACTTTCAGATATCGTATTACTTCTTCTGATCTTCTTAATATCAAAATCTTTTGACATATCCTGAAACATATAATTCTCCATTTTTCTGTACTTTTATGTGTTTTTATCATTTTTTTCAAGGAATATACTGTTTTTTTGTCATATTATGAACCATATGAATACAACCTGTCAACATATTTTATAAATCCACAAGGAGATCCTATGCCAAAACAAATATCTGAAAATAAACGAAATATGATTCTAAATGGAAACCTGTCCCAGGCAATCCTTATGCTCGCCGTTCCGGTCATGATCAATAGTTTTATCCAGTCGATGTATAATCTTACGGACACATTCTGGCTTGGACGGATCGGAACAGAAAACCAGTCTGCCATAACGCTCGTATCACCATTTCAAAATATCCTTAACAGTTTTGGCAGCGGCATAACAACCGCAGGTGCAATTCTTATATCGCAATACCTTGGTGCCAGAAAAGATGAACAGGCAAACAAAATGGCAAATCATATCTGTATTACGTCCCTTGGCTTCTCCCTCATCTGTGCATTACTGTGCTGGCTGATATCCCCGGCATTAGTCACCTGGCTCGGTGCCAGGGGAGTGGTCTATGAGTACGGTCTTACTTATTTAAGAATTGTGGTCCTTGATATGCCATTTCTGTTCATGATCAATTTATTCACAGCCGTGAAACAGGCGCAGGGGGACACTGTAAAACCCATGCTTCTCAATCTGCTTGGTATCATGATCAATCTGATATTAGATCCTCTTTTCCTCATTGTGTTCCACTTTGGAATCGGAGGCGCAGCATTTGCCACGCTTATAGCAAAAATCCCCTGCGCTCTCATTGGACTGATCCTTCTTACAAAATCAGATCAGCTCATACGGATTTCTTTTAAAAATTTTGTCTTTGACCAGAAAATGATACGCGCCATTATCAAAATTGGTCTGCCAACTGCGATTGGCGGCAGCACCATGCAGCTAGGTACGCTGATCATGACCAGAAATGTAAATGTTTATGGTTATATTGCAACCAGCGCCTATGGTATTGGCAACAAAATCAACAGTCTTATCACAATGCCAGCCAGTGGTGTCGGCTCCGCCGTTTCTACTATAGTTGGACAAAATATGGGAGCCGGAAACACAGAGCGGGCGAAGAAAACCTTCCATTATTCATTAAAAATGTGCACCTTCTTTTTACTTATTCTGGGATTCATTTTTTCAAGACGCCCTGTTTCCCAGACTATGGTATCATTCTTTTCAACAGATGCCAAAGTCATCCCTCTGGCTGCAGACTATTTATCCATTATTGCATTCTGGTGCTTTACAAACGCTTTTTATAATGTATCACAGGGATTGTTCCAGGGATGTGGGCATACACTGATCACAATGCTCGTAGATGCTTCCCGGATATGGCTATTCCGTCTGTTGTCTCTTTGGATATGCGCAAATGTATTTCATATGGGAGTGGCATCCGTCTGGTATTCCGTTGTAATCAGTAATGGAACCTCTGCCATAATCCTGTATCTGCTATACTGGACCGGAATATGGAAAAAAGGATATGCAGACCCTCTCTAGAGCCTTTCATATCCTTTTCTCTTTCACTTTAATCTTCTATTTCCAGTTATCAAAATTTGTTGCAAATTAATTTGCTGTCACAAGTCCGTTCTCACAATCCAATTCTACATATGCACTGGATTTTAAGACATCAAGCGCATGTTTAGCACCGATCAGAACCGGAATATCAAGGCTTAATCCTGCGATTGCTGCGTGGCAGTTTTCACCGGATGCTTCCACGATGAGTCCGGATGCCTCACGCATCTGTGTCATCATGGCATTGCTGGTATCTTTTGCAACAATGATGTCCCCGACTTTAAAGTTTTTAAGATCTTCTTCATTGTGACAAACGCAGAGATTTGCAGAAATCTTCTGTGTTCCGATTCCTTGTCCCTCCACTAAGATATGTCCTGCCACCTGCACCTTGATCAGGTTGGTCGTACCGGATACACCAAGAGGAACTCCTGCGGTTAAGACAACAACATCGCCCTTGGAAATGATTCCTGCTGCTTCTGCTGCATCGACTGCATAGTCAAACAGTTCTTCTGCCTGTGTCTTTTCCTCGATCATAAGCGGGATCACACCCCAGGATAATGCAAGCTGACGGTAAATCTTTTCTGTCAGACATCCTCCGATAATCGGACAGTTTGGACGATATTTGGAAACCATGCGGGCGGTACGTCCTGATTTTGTTACCGTGATGATTGCTGCCGCATTCAAATCTCCCGCCATTGTACATGTCGCATGGGAGATTGCATTGGTCACATCCGGGTTGCTCATGGTTTTGCGCATTTTAAAACGCTGTAAGTAATTGATATCCTGTTCCGTACGGACTGCAATACGCACCATAGTCTTTAAAGCCTCGATCGGATACATACCTGCAGCTGTCTCTCCGGAGAGCATGATCGCACTGGTTCCGTCGTAGATTGCATTTGCAACGTCAGTTGCCTCTGCTCTGGTCGGACGCGGATGTTTCATCATGGAATCAAGCATCTGAGTCGCTGTGATAACCTTCTTGCCTGCATCGTATACTTTTTTAATGATCATCTTCTGGATCACCGGTACATCCTCTAACGGGATCTCAACACCCATATCACCACGCGCTACCATGATTCCATCGGAAACACGGATAATATCGTCAATATTCTGTACACCCTGCATATTTTCAATTTTTGCAATGATATTGATATCCTCGCCGCCTTTTTCTGCAAGGATCTTGCGGATTGCAAGCACATCATCTGCGGTACGGACAAAAGATGCAGCAATAAAATCATAATCATGCTCTACCGCAAATACGATATCACCATAATCTTTTTCGCTGATATATGGCATGGACAATTCTACATTTGGAACGTTCACGCCTTTTCTGTTGGAAATCACACCGCCATTTAACACCTGGCAGATGATATCTTTTGGCTTATTGCCATCTTTATCTGCCTTTGCACCAGATGTCACCTTGATTTCTTTTACTTCCATTCCGATCAGACCATCATCGATCAGAATGCGATCTCCCGGTTTTACATCCTCCGGCAGGTTTTTATAAGTAATGGAAACACGTTTTGCATCTCCCATAATCTCATCGGTTGTCAGGGTAAAAGTCTGTCCATCCTTAAGCTCGACTTTTCCGTCCGTAAAATCTCTCAGGCGGATCTCCGGTCCTTTTGTGTCAAGCAGTGCTGCGACTGGACGCTTTAATTCCTTACGAAGTTTCTGTAACATCTGAAGGCGTCCTAACTGCTCCTCATGGTCACCATGGGAAAAATTAAAACGGGCAACGTTCATTCCCTCTTCGATCAGGCGTTTTAATACACCTTCCTTATCTGTTGAAGGTCCTAAAGTACAAACAATTTTTGTTTTTCTAAACATCTTTTTTCCTCGTAAAAAAATTTATTTTCGGCAATCGATTCAGTCTTATTATTACCATAAAAATGGCAGTTTATTTCGTGATCATCGTACCCGGTCCACCGCTCACATAGGTGCCGTCTTTGTTCAGCTTTGTAATAAGTACGGAACGGATTGCGGAATCTCCAATAAAATCAATGGCCGCCTGAATCTTTGGCAGCATGTCATCCTCTCCGAACTGACCTTCTTCCATATACTGTTTTGCTTCTGCAACAGTCATGGTCGAAAGAGGTTTCTCATTCTCTGTGCCGTAATTCAGACATACATTGTCCACACTTGTTAAAATGACTAACATGTCAGCATCTAAAAGTTCTGCTAATTTTCCTGCTGCAAGGTCTTTTTCAATGACTGCACTCGCACCTTTTAAATTATTGTCCTGTGCAAGTACCGGAATACCGCCACCTCCGCAGGCAACAACAACCTGATCTGCATCCGATAATGCACGGATCGCATCGATTTCAACGATATCCATTGGCTTCGGTGCTGCAACGATACGGCGGAATCCTCCTTCTACTGCTGTGACATGATTTCCTTTTTTCTCCTCTGCCTCAGCTTCTTCTTCTGTCATCACACGTCCGATCACCTTACCTGGTTTGTAAAAAGCCTCATCATATGGATCGACAACAACCTGTGTCAGAACTGTGGAAACTGTCTTATAAATTCCCTTATTCAGCAGCTCGGCACGGATAGCATTCTGTAAATCGTAACCGATATATCCCTGACTCATTGCAGAACATACAGACATTGGCGTAGCGGTATACTCCGGATATAATCTGCAGAACTCATTCATTGCTGTATGGATCATACCAACCTGTGGCCCGTTACTGTGTGTAATGACTACCTGATAATCATCACGGATAAAGTCAGCAACCGCTTTTGCAGTGCGTTTTGTTGCCTCTTTCTGCTCCGGTAATGTGGTACCAAGTGCTTCATGACCAAGTGCTATTACGATTTTTTTCTTTTTCATGGCTATCCTCCGATACTGACTCTTCGTCATAGTGATTATTTTAGCATGAACCTCATACAGGCGCAATCTGATAAGAGTTTGCTTCCTGTTAAGATTTTCTGCTTTTTGTAAATTTTTATAGTTTCAGCATACCATATTCTTACATATTTTTAAACAGGCTATTTTTCTTCCTGCGGCAGCACGAAAGAATCGATCAGCTCCCAGATCTCGTCACGCCCCTGCTTCGTCTCTGCAGAAAACGGAATGATCGTGGTTCCCGGCTGTACATTTAAGCCCTCGCGGATCGCTTTGACATTTTTCTGGATCTGGCTTCGTTTGATCTTATCGAGTTTGGTCGCAATAATGATCGGTGCAAATCCCTGATATACCATCCACTCATACATCATCCTGTCGTTTGCGGAAGGATCGTGGCGGATATCGATCAGGAGAAATACTGCTTTTAACTGTTTGGACGTGTGCAGATAATTCTCGATCATTTTTCCCCATTTAGCCTTAACTTCCTCGGATGCTTTTGCATAACCGTACCCTGGAAGATCCACAAGATACATGGCATCGTTGATATTGTAAAAGTTAATGGTCTGTGTTTTTCCCGGCTGGGCAGAAGTACGTGCTAACGCTTTACGGTTCATCAGCGCATTGATCAGGGATGATTTTCCAACGTTTGACTTTCCTGCAAAAGCCACTTCCGCATACGCGGTATCCGGCACTTTGCTGGTCACACCGCAGACAATTTCCAGATTTACATTTTTTATTACCATGTTATTCTCCTCATTGTTATCTTCATTCACTTGCTATGATTTCTAAAACATTCTTTTCATTTGCCGGCAGAAAATCTTATTTTTGTTTTTTCACAAACGCCACTTCCAGTACATCCTGCATTTTTTCCACAAATACAAGTTCAAGCCCTTTTTTGATCTCTGCAGAAATTTCCTCTATGTCCTTCTCATTTTTCTTCGGAATGCAGATCGTTTTGATCCCGGCATTTTTTGCAGCAAGGATTTTTTCTTTTAATCCACCGATCGGGAGCACTCTTCCACGCAGTGTGATCTCACCTGTCATCGCAACATCCGCACGTACCGGAGTCTGTGTGATCGCAGAAAGCATTGCCGTTGCCATCGTGATACCTGCAGACGGCCCATCTTTTGGCACCGCGCCTTCCGGAATGTGGATATGGATATCATTTTCCTGGAAAAACTTTTTCGGGATGTGATATTCTTCCCCTACTGAACGGATATAGCTTAACCCCGCCTGCGCTGACTCTTTCATGACGTCTCCAAGCTGTCCGGTAAGCTGTACCTCACCTTTGCCCGGCATTACATTGACCTCGATCTCAAGTGTATCACCGCCAACGCTCGTCCAAGCCAGTCCGCGCACGATTCCAACCTCGTCCGTCTCGTTTTTCATATCAAATGTATATTTTTCTTTTCCGAGATATTTTTCCACATTCTGACCTGTAACTTTTACGCATTTTGCTTCAGATTCATATACTTCCCTTGCAGCTTTTCTTGCAATTTCAGACAGTCTGCGCTCTAAATTACGCACTCCTGCTTCTCTTGTATAACCGGAAATGATCTTTTGCAGTGCACGGTCACTGATTGTCAGCTGTTCCGGCTTTAAACCGTTTTTCTCTTTTACCTTCGGCAGCAAATGCTCTTTTGCAATATGGAACTTCTCATTTTCCGTATAGCTGCTCACCTCGATCAGTTCCATACGGTCAAGCAGTGGACGCGGGATATCCTGTACAGAGTTCGCCGTCGCAATAAACAGTACCTCTGACAGATCAATCGGAACCTCGATATAGTGGTCGCGGAACTTACAGTTCTGCTCTGCGTCGAGCACCTCAAGCATGGCAGATGCAGTGTCGCCCTTATAATCGCTGCTCATTTTATCGATCTCATCAAGCAGCATCAGTGGGTTTTTCACGCCGGCACTGCGCAGACCATTGACAATACGTCCCGGCATCGCACCGACATAAGTTTTCCGGTGTCCACGGATCTCTGCCTCGTCACGGACGCCGCCTAAACTGATTCGAACATACTTTTTATCAAGTGCACGCGCCACGGAACGGGCAATGCTCGTCTTTCCGGTACCAGGCGGTCCGACTAAACATACGATCGGGCTCTCGCCCTTTTTCGTCAGATTACGCACAGCAAGGAACTCTAACATACGCTCTTTTACTTTTTCCAATCCGTAATGATCTTCATTTAAAATGCGCTCTGCATTTTTCAGATCCTTGTTATCTTTGGATGCCTTATTCCACGGCAGTTCTAACATGGTCTCGATATAACCGCGGCTGACTGCACTCTCCGAAGAACTTCCACTGATATTTTTAAAGCGTAAGATCTCTTTTTTGATCTTTTCTTTGACTTCTTTGTCTGCCTTTAACTTTTTCAACTGTTCTAAATAGGCATCCGCATCTGACTCCGTATTATCCTCGCCGAGTTCTTCCCGGATCAGCTTCATCTGTTCACGCAGGATATATTCCTTCTGGTTCTTATCCACACGTTTCTTTACTTTTGCCTGGAATTCATTTTTGATCGCAGTGATCTCAATTTCTTTTAAAAGAAGCGCCATCAAAACTTCATAGCGCTCCGTCAGTGAAACTGCCTCTAATATTTCCTGCTTCTGTTCATAATAAAAAGGAAGATTGTTGGCGATCAGATCCATGATCTTCGGCAGATTCTTTTCTTCCCTGACCTGTCTGCGCATTTCACCTCCGACACGCGGGTTGACAGTTACATATTTTTCAAATGTGTCCTGTACACTGCGCACCATAGCCGTTTTTGCCTCGTCCGACAATCCCTCATCAATTTCCTCACACCGCGTGAGTTCCACCTCTAAAAAGTCCGTCTGAGAAACAAAAGCGGACAATTGTGCCCGCTCTGTTCCTTCCACTAAAACTCTGACGATGTTGTTTTGTAATTTTATGACCTGCCTGACCTCTGCAATAATACCGATATGATATAAATCTTCGATGCCAGGCTCTTCCTGCTCCACATCACGCTGTGCAACAAGGAAGATCTTCTGTTCATCCATCATACTCTGTTCTACTGCATGAATCGACTTTTCACGGCTCACATCAAAATGTGCGATCATCCCCGGAAGGATGACCATTCCGCGAAGTGCCACCGCAGGCATTTTCATCGCTTTATTATCCAACCTGTTTTTCCTCTATCTTTTCAAGTTCACGTTCTTCGATCGCAAGCTGTTCATCCACCATCTCTTTTGTGATCTGGCACTGTGTAATGGATTCATCCGATGGAATGTGGTACATCAGATCTAATGTAACAGCCTCCATGATCGCACGAAGTCCACGCGCTCCTGTCTTGCGCTCTAACGCTTTATCTGCAATCGCCTCAAGTGCTTCTTTGTCAAAGTCAAGCGCTACACCGTCTAACTCAAACAGCTTCTGATACTGTTTGGTCAGCGCATTTTTCGGCTCCTGTAAAATGCGGATCAATGCGTCCCTGTCAAGCATATCCAAAGATACCGTTACCGGCACACGTCCGATAAACTCAGGGATCAACCCGAACTTTACAAAATCCTGTGGAAGTGCATGTTTTAACACATCACCGATATTGTAATCTCTCTTGTCACGGATATCTGCATTAAATCCGATCGTCTTCTGATCCATTCTGGTCTCAATGATCTTCTCAAGTCCGTCAAACGCACCGCCGCAGATAAATAAGATGTTGGTCGTGTCGATCTGGATCAGCTCCTGCTGCGGATGCTTTCTTCCACCCTGTGGCGGCACAGACGCAACAGTTCCCTCTAAGATTTTTAATAATGCCTGCTGTACACCCTCACCGGATACATCTCTGGTGATGGATACATTTTCAGATTTTTTGGAGATCTTGTCGATCTCGTCGATATAGATAATTCCGCGCTGTGCACGTTCAATGTTATAATCAGCCGCCTGGATGATCTTTAAAAGGATATTTTCAACATCCTCTCCAACATATCCTGCCTCCGTCAGTGTGGTCGCATCTGCGATTGCAAATGGAACGTTTAAGACTCTCGCTAATGTCTGTGCCAACAGTGTTTTTCCGGAACCGGTCGGTCCTAACATCAGAATGTTGCTCTTCTGAAGCTCTACACCGAGGTCATCTCCGGCCATGATTCTTTTATAATGGTTATAGACAGCCACAGACAGCACTTTTTTTGCCTGATCCTGTCCAATGACATAATCATCCAAAAATGCCTTTAACTCTTCCGGCTTTAACAGATTAATCTGCTCTTCCGGCTCTGCCACTTCACCTGCTGCCTCATCATTTTCTAATTCTTCATCGATAATTTCAGCACAGATATCCACGCACTCGTCACAGATATATGCACCGTTTGGTCCTGCAATCAGCTTGCGAACCTGATCCTGCGTCTTCCCGCAAAAGGAACAACGGAATTTATCGTCATTTCTTCCTGCCATAATTGCTGTTTCTCCGTATTCTATCGATTTGTGATGACATCATCAATCAGACCATATGCCTTTGCTTCTTCCGCAGACATATAATAATCACGCTCTGTATCTGCTGCGATCACATCATATGGTTTTCCAGTATTTGCAGCAAGGATCTCATTCAAACGTTTTTTCGTCTTTAAGATATTCTCTGCTGCAATCTGGATCTCTGTCGCCTGACCTTTTGCTCCGCCGGACGGCTGATGGATCATGATCTCTGCGTTCGGAAGCGCAAGTCTCTTTCCTTTGGTACCGCCGGAAAGTAAAAATGCTCCCATACTTGCTGCAAGTCCGATACAGATCGTGGATACATCACATTTGATGTACTGCATTGTATCATAAATTGCAAGTCCTGCTGTTACCATTCCACCCGGGGAATTGATATATAACTGGATATCTTTTCCAGGATCTTCTGACTCTAAGAAAAGTAACTGTGCTACGGTAAGACTTGCTGTTGTCTCATTCACTTCTTCTCCGAGGAAAATGATTCTGTCTTTTAATAAACGGGAGTAAATATCATAATTACGCTCTCCCCTGCTGGTCTGCTCAATGACGTAAGGTACTAAACTCATTTTGTTTTCCTCCAATCCATTTTGTTTATAAAAATTTAATTATTGCTTATATGCTTAAACAGACTGGCCCGAATGAGCCAGTCTGTTGTATGTTGTCCGCTTTCGACGAAGCCTCTCTTATTCTTCTGCGTTTTCTTCTGCGTTTTCTTCAGCTTCCGCTTCTTTTTCTTTCTTAGTCTTAGCTTTTGCTCTTTCTTTTACGTTCTCCATAACAAGGTCAACTGCTTTTGTTACGGAAATATCTCTC
>OHGH01000698.1_pt1 | contig 15952 bp, 10 predicted proteins | sample 1567801 | NCBI WGS metagenome assembly OHGH01 (sample SAMEA3879519, study PRJEB24766) | human gut metagenome | biome: human-associated habitat; feature: feces | place: USA | collected 1985/1987
ACAAAGTTTGGTTAGGGCTTGTCGTGAGACAGGCTTTAATTGTTTATAGGGATTTGCTTCCCTAGATTTACATATAACTATAAAAAAACGGCCACCCCTAAAAAGAGGCGGCCGTAATTATACCATAAGATAGGATTTCTATTCCTCAACAATACCTACGACTTCCATCTCAAAAATCATCGTAGTGCAAGGTTTTACAACAACAGCCCCGGTATTAGGATTCTTATATCCCGCTTCTCCATATCCAAGTTGCGAGGGAACCCAAATCTCCCATTTATCACCGGGATGCATATTCTGTAAAGCCGTGGCAAAGCCATCAGTCATCTTGTACACTTCCATCACCGCAGGCTCTCCAGCCTCGAAAGAACGATCATCAAAAACTTCACCATTTATAAAAGAGCCTTTATAATAACATTCCACCTTGCTCGTATAATAAATCGGCTCCTTACTCTCCCCAGTCTTCAAGACCTTGTAAAGGATAAATCCGGCATTACTTTGAGAACTCAATTGCTCGAAACCCGGAACCAGCATCTGGGCTTGAAAAGCCTCCTCATTCTGGACCTTCCAAACCTCATCCACCTCTAGTGCCTCATCATCATCCCCACAAGAGGTGATCATGAGCACGCAAAACAACATCAACGCAATATGCCAGTACTTCTTCATTCGTTTACTCTATTACCTTTTTCAATAAATTCTTCATGCTCACCTTCTCCGTGATAATATCGTGAAGCTTATCGATGCTTACGCGCTCTTGCTCCATCGTGTCACGGAAACGGATCGTTACGCAATTATCCTTCAAGGTGTCATGGTCTACCGTAATACAATACGGGGTACCGATCGCATCCTGACGACGATAACGCTTACCGATAGAATCCTTCTCGTCGTATTGGCAACGGAAGTCGAAACGCAACATATTTATAATCTCCTCAGCTTTCTCGGGCAGGCCATCTTTCTTCACCAATGGCAATACGGCCAATTTGATCGGAGCCAAGGCTGCGGGCAACTTCAATACCACACGGCTCTCGCCATTCGCCAACGTCTCCTCGCAGTAAGAACCCGCCATGATGCTCAAGAACACACGGTCTACACCGATCGAGGTCTCGATTACATACGGAGTGTAACTCTGGTTCAACTCCGGATCGAAATATTGGATCTTTTTACCGGAAAACTTCTCATGCTGACTCAAGTCGAAGTTCGTACGGCTATGTATACCCTCCACTTCCTTAAATCCGAACGGCATCTCGAACTCGATATCCGTAGCCGCATTAGCGTAGTGAGCCAACTTCTCATGATCGTGATAACGATACTTCTCATCTCCCAAGCCAAGAGCTTGATGCCATTTCAAGCGAGTAGACTTCCATTTCTTGAACCACTCGATCTCCTCACCCGGACGAACAAAGAATTGCATCTCCATTTGCTCGAACTCACGCATACGGAAGATAAACTGGCGAGCCACGATCTCGTTACGGAACGCCTTACCGATCTGAGCGATACCGAACGGGATCTTCATACGGCCAGTCTTCTGCACATTCAAGAAGTTCACGAAAATACCTTGGGCCGTCTCCGGACGAAGATAAATCTTAGTCGCTCCATCAGCGGTAGAACCCATATCCGTAGAGAACATCAAGTTAAACTGGCGAACCTCCGTCCAGTTACGAGTTCCGGAAATCGGGCAAACGATCTCGCAATCCAAGATCAATTGGCGAAGATCCTCGAAGTTAGACTCGTTCATCGCCTTGCTATAACGCTCATGGATCTCATTCCATTTCGCTTGATGCTCCAATACACGAGGATTCGTCTCACGAAATTTAGCCTCATCGAAAGCGTCACCGAATTTCTTTGCGGCTTTCGCCACTTCCTTATTCATTTTCTCCTCGATCTTGCCCAAATGGTCTTCGATCAAGACGTCCGCACGGTAACGTTTCTTCGAGTCCTTGTTATCGATCAACGGATCATTAAAAGCGTCAACATGGCCGGAAGCTTTCCAGATAGTAGGGTGCATAAAAATAGCGGAATCAATACCCACCACATTCTCATGCAGCAAAGTCATGCTATCCCACCAATATTTCTTTATATTGTTCTTTAACTCAACACCATACTGGCCATAATCGTATACCGCTCCCAAACCGTCATAAATCTCTGAGGAGGGAAATACGAAACCATACTCCTTACAGTGTGAAACTAATTTCTTAAATACATCTTCTTGTGCCATAATCTAATAATTTGCCAATTTTGTTAATATGCCAATGTGCCAATGATAAGTCCATCGGAGACCCGCCTGAGTGGCACATTAGCACATGGTCTCCTTTATGAGGTTACAAAGTAAATGATTTTTTCCGTAACTATAGAAAGTTTTGTATATTTACGACGTAAATCATTAGTGTTTGCGCAAACAGTATAATTTAAACAAGATAATACCATGAAATCAGAAGAAATCTCACGCCGCTCGTTCCTTAAGCGAGCGCTAGCCTTATCGGCAGTATCGGCCATCCCGTCGTTCTGGACACCCGCCCACGGACGTGTTCTACCTACTTCCCCGCTAATCAGCGCTAATGACCGGGTAAACATCGCGTTCATCGGCATCGGACAACGAGGGGGCGAGATCGCCAAGGAATTGTATAACACAGGTCTGTGTAACGTGGTAGCTCTCTGCGACGTGGACATGGGAGCCCCTCACACGCAAGAGATTATCAACATGTTCCCGAAAGCGGCCCGTTTTCAAGACTTCCGCACGATGTTCGACCGGATGGCGGACAAGATCGATGCCGTAAGCGTAGGCGTGCCGGATCATTCCCACTTCCCGATCACGATCGAGGCGATGGCGCACGGCAAACATGTATATGTAGAGAAACCGATGGCCCGCACGTTCCAAGAAATAGAGATCATGATGCGTGGGGCCAAGAAATACGGCGTTGTCACCCAAATGGGTAACCAAGGACATTCCGAGGCGAACTATTTCCAATTCAAGGCATGGAAAGAGGCCGGTATTATCAAGGATGTTACCGCCATTACCGCCCATATGAATAATCCGCGTCGCTGGCACGGATGGAACCCGAATATTAGGCATATGCCTATGGGAGAACCGGTTCCCGAGACGATGGATTGGGACACATGGATCGGCGTAGCTCAATATCATGATTACAACCATGACTACCATTTGGGACAATGGCGTTGTTGGTACGACTTCGGAATGGGTGTCTTAGGAGACTGGGGAGCGCATATTTTGGATACGGCACATGAATTCCTAGATTTAGGATTGCCTACAGAAATAAATCCGCTTTATTTGAAAGACCATAACCCGTTCTTCTTCCCGATGTCATCCACCCTTTTGTTTAAATTCCCGGAAAGAGGGAATATGCCGGCCGTGGATATCACTTGGTACGATGGACTGGACAATATCCCCTCCGTCCCGGAAGGTTACGGTGTTTCCGAACTTGACCCGAATATCCCGACCGTAGCCGGCGGCAAGATACAACCGGCGAAGTTGAACCCGGGCAAGGAAATCTACTCGAAAGAATTAACCTTCAAGGGTGGTTCTCATGGAAGTACCTTATCTATCATCCCGGATGAGAAAGCGAAAGAGATGGAATCCCGCTTACCGGAAGTGCCGAAAAGCCCGTCTAACCATTTCGCAAACTTCCTGCTCAGTTGTATGGGTAAGGAGAAAACCCGCTCACCGTTCTCTATCGCCGGCCCATTAAGTCAGGTATTCTGTCTCGGCGTATTAAGCCAGCGCTTGAACCGCAAGCTCGTCTTCGATCGTGACACGAAACAGATCACGAACGATCCCGAGGCGAATAAGATGCTGTGTGGTTTGCCGCCTCGCAAAGGATGGGAACAATATTATACCATTTAATTGTAAAATGGAGAATTGAAAGTTATTTGTTTATCGCTTTGACTTTCAATTCTCCCATATAATTTACAAGCCCATTTGCTACAATATCTACAACTATCCATACAATCATCTGGCCTTAGGATATTTAGTCTATAGAGGTAGATAAAAAACATCTACAATTATCTGGCTCTATCTACCACTATTTACTGCCATTTACCACTTTTCCTTCACCTAACACAACGATCCTCTACACTCACCATATAGCATTATCCAATCACCTTTCAACATAGATAAAATATTAGCATCTAGTTATTTGTAGTTTTTCAGCCTAAAAAACAAAAGTTTGTCCATATGAAAACAAAAGTTTAATAAGCGGAAAACTTTTGTTTCTCTATAGGGAAACTAAAGTTTCCTCAGTATGAAACTTTTGTTACCTCTAAGAGAAACCCACTTTTGCTTTTAATCCCGACGCTACGCTCTGCATTTTTTGTTATATTTATGGCAAATATAGAAAACCATAAGAACTAAAAGAATTTTCAAATTACCGAAGGAAAAGTACAAGGAGTGAGAACAACTACGGAAGGGGTCTTATTGTATAAGGGTATTTCATGAAGACCGGAAATCCGAACGAACAAGGATTGGACGAATAGGCACCCTATACGAAGGAAAAAACATTCGTGATGACATTCCATATCGAATAAAGTCATCACGAACGCCTTCAAATATACTCATAGGACTCCGAGAAACTCGACTGGGAGCTAGAAGAAGCCAATTCTTCAGAGACTAATTGAAGCAGATTGCCATTCTGATCATAGGACTTCGTGATCCGACGAAGCTCTATGGGTTTCTTCTCTGTCGGGAGAGAAGTATAAACCATGATCTCCATGTTCAATCCGTTCTCATTGCGGTACTCGCTATATCGGAGAACCTCGGACGTTTCGGGATCACGAATCGTTTCTTTTGTCAACAACCCTGTCTCATCGTACTCATAGTCCGTATAAGTAAGCTTCCGGCCGAGTTCGTCGTACTCAACTTTCCGTTCCAGAAGATTATTCTTATAAGAAAAGACTGTCACCTTGCTCTTGCCAATAACCGGATATTCAGTAATCTCCTTTATTTTCCGGCCTTGTTCATCATACTTATAATGAAGCGTAGACAAATTATGATACGTCTGATCTAGGTTTCTGTTGAAGTAAACTTCTTTAGACAAAAAACCCCACTCGTCATAAACATATTCAACGTAGCCAATCAAGTATCCTTCTCCATCCTCCGTATTCAATGGATATAATACCTTGGAGATACGTCCCGACTCATCGTACACATATTCCTTCGCTAGACTCAGAGGAGAGGAAATACCCGCACCGTACCAAACTCGTGCCAATTTAGCTCCCTCCGGATAAACAACACTAGGACAAATCACCGGCTTAGCCTCATCTTGAAATGAGTCCTCGCTACACCCCAGAGTGCCCAGCAAGACAAAAAGCAGGATGATCCCACCTATCGGATTGATGATTCTCATAATATCTTATTTATTTAAGTTTCTATAAGTTATAGATGATCAAACAATCTCAAAAGCTGCGTATCTATTAAAAAAAGACACCGAATATTCGTCAGATTCGTATCCTATGAGTGATTTGCCGTTAAAGCTTGAACTTATACCCAACCGTCAGACTCATCGTATTGTAATTGGCACCGACACTTCTTACCTCATACAGAGAGAAATTATCGCCATCGATCTTATAGTTACCGCCCTCATCACCTAGAGAGAGATCATACCCCAGATTCATCACCCAGTTATTCACCTCTATACCAAAAGAAGTTGTCAATCCCCAATCAAAAGAATTCACGTCTCGAAATGGATGATCGGCGTTTTCAGCCTCATCATATCCCGAATGGCCATAACCATAACTATACCCTAGGCCAGTAGATTTGACATATTTACCAAGCGCCTGCGGCTCCTTCGAATACCCCATCGTAAACGAAGATCCCCAATTCGTATCATTCTTGACAGATACACCGGCATACATACCGACCGCTAAATGCATACGTACCTCTTTCGACACTTTCCATGAGAAATCAGCCATCACGGGCAATTGCAAAAAATGTTGCGTGATACCACCGGTCATCATCTCTTTCAAGACATACGTAGCAGACTCCGTCGTTCTCGGATAATCTCCCAACGAATACCCTCTATTCGCATAATATAGACCGGATTTCAATCCAATCCATCCCGGTTCAAACTGGTAAGATACACCAACGCCTACCTTAACCCCCGCACGCCAGCTAGAGCCCATTCCAACACGATTAACCGCAGCAAATCCACCCTCCGGAGTAATCCCCCAGCGTGATTGAGCGCTCACCATCAAGCCGCTCAAAGCGCATAACACAAATAAAATCAGCTTCTTCATATCATATTCTTTTATATGTAAATATCAATTGTTATTGATAAGACAAAAGATTCTGAAAAACCCCTACCACCTAAATATTTATTTTATAAAATCTCTTTATTTAACGCAAACTCACTCTCGTAAAAGCCTCATTCTTATAAAAACTGCCGAATATTTGCTATATTTACACCCTGTTAGCAATTTGGCGTAATAGCGTTGTGTAGAAAGAACTGGATTTTATGAGACCGGAAGATAAAGAAGACGATTATATCGAGGATAAGGAAAACGAGGAAATTGAGGATATAAATAGTGATACCCAAGATAACGAGACTACGGAGGAAGAGGCGAATACCCATTCCGACTATAAAGTCCCGGGGAAAGGGGATACACGTGTCACGACCTATCATTTGTCTGGGATGTACCAAAACTGGTTCCTAGACTACGCTTCTTATGTGATCTTGGAACGGGCCGTTCCGCATATCAACGATGGACTGAAACCCGTACAACGACGTATCCTGCACTCCATGAGGAGGTTGGATGACGGGCGGTATAACAAGGTTGCAAATATCGTAGGTCATACGATGCAGTTCCACCCTCACGGAGACGCCTCTATCGGAGATGCCTTGGTGCAATTGGGACAAAAGGATCTGTTGATCGATTGCCAAGGAAACTGGGGTAATATCCTGACAGGAGACGGAGCCGCCGCTCCTCGTTATATAGAGGCTCGCCTTTCCAAGTTTGCCTTGGAGACCGTATTCAATCCCAAGACAACCCTTTGGCAGCTTTCTTACGACGGACGTAATAAGGAACCGGTTACCTTACCGGTAAAATTCCCTTTATTGCTGGCACAGGGCGTGGAAGGTATCGCCGTAGGCCTGTCTTCCAAGATACTCCCTCATAATTTCAATGAGTTATTAGATGCTTCCATCGCCTATCTACGGGGAGAGGAATTCGCGTTATATCCGGATTTCCAGACAGGAGGCTCTATCGACATAGCCAAATATAATGATGGAGAACGGGGTGGATCGGTGAAAGTCCGTGCAAAAATCGGCAAGCTCGATAATAAGACATTGGTGATCTCGGAGATCCCGTATGGAAAAACAACCTCTACCGTGATCGAGTCCATCCTAAAAGCGAACGATAAAGGAAAGATCAAGATCAAGAAGGTAGACGATAATACCGCCAAGGATGTAGAGATCTTGGTGCATCTCGCTCCGGGGGTCTCTTCAGACAAGACCATCGATGCTTTATACGCCTTTACGGATTGTGAGATCAGTATCTCCCCGAACTGTTGCGTGATCAAGGAGGACAAGCCGCATTTCCTTACGGTCAGCGATGTGCTTCGCCACTCTACGGATCGTACGCTGGAGCTTTTACGGGAAGAGCTCAAGATCCAGAAACAAGAGCAGGAGGAGGCCCTGTTCTTCGCCTCCCTTGAAAAGATATTTATCGAGGAACGTATTTATAAAGACCCGGAATTCGAGAACGCCAAGAACATGGACGAGGCGATATCCCATATCGACCTTCGTTTAGAACCGTTCAAGCCCCGATTTATCCGTGAGGTTACCCGGGACGATATCCTGAAACTCATGGAGATCAAGATGGGACGTATCTTAAAGTTCAACTCCGACAAGAGTAACGAGTTCATTGCCCAGACCTTGGAACAAATCGCCAAGATCAACGATAAGCTGGAACATATCGTCGACTATACCATCGATTGGTTTACCATGCTGAAAGAGAAATACGGCAAGGCTTACCCTCGCCATACCGTGATACGCAATTTCGACACGATCGAGGCGACCAAGGTCGTAGAGGCAAACGAGAAATTGTATATCAACCGTCAAGAAGGTTTCATCGGCATGGGACTGAAAAAGGACGAGTTCATATGTAACTGCTCGGATATAGACGATGTCATTATCTTCTATCGCAACGGTACTTATAAGATCGTCAAGGTAGCGGATAAGATCTTTATCGGTAAGGATATTCTATATGTCAACGTATTTAAGCGTAACGACAACCGGACGATTTACAACGTCATATACCGGGACGGTAAGTTCGGATATAATTACATCAAACGCTTCGCCGTCACAGGCGCTACACGCGATCGGGAATACGACCTGACCAAAGGTACGGAAAACTCCCGTGTCCTTTACTTCAGCGCAAACCCGAACGGAGAGGCGGAGACCGTCAAGGTAATCCTGAAACCCAAACCCCGGCAGAAACTACTCGTCTTCGAAAAGAACTTCAGCGAGATAGCCATTAAGGGACGGGGTTCTCAAGGTAATATCCTGACGAAAGCGGAAGTGCACAAGATCAGCCTCAAGCAGAAAGGCTCTTCCACCTTGGGAGGCCGGGAAGTATGGTTCGACTGGGACGTACTCCGGTTAAATTACGATGGGCGGGGAGAAGAGCTAGGCGAGTTCCACAGCAACGATCAGATATTGGTGATCCTGCCGAACGGCGATTTCTACGTCACGAATTTTGACCTTAGCAATCACTACGAGTCCAATATCATGGTCATCGAGAAATACCAGCCGAGCAAGATATGGACTGCCGTATTATACGACGCGGATCAGAAATATTATTATATCAAACGATTCCTGCTGGAGGTAAACACCCGGAAGCAGAATTTCCTAGGAGAGAATCCGAAGAACCGCTTGATGTTGCTTACGGATGAGGTCTATCCTCGTATCGAGGTGATCTTCGGAGGCCACGACGCCTTCCGGGAGGCTCTCGTCCTCGATGCCGACGAATTTATCGCGGTGAAAGGCTTCAAAGCCAAAGGTAAACGAATCTCTACATTTGAGGTCGAGACAATCAATGAGCTGGAACCGAATCGTTTCGTCCCTTCCGAAAACGCATCGGAATCAGACGATACCGAAGGCAATGAGGAGGGAAACGACACTGACGACGGGCAAAGTACCACGGATATTATCGATGAAATCACGGGACAGATGAAATTGTTTGACGAATAACCTATGAAAGCTATCACCTGTTTGATTGGTTTGTTCCTGCTGTTTCTTGCGTCACCGGCCAAGGCCCAGTCCGATGGAGACGAGATCCCTTGGTCTATCAACAGCGGAACCATGGTCGGTATAGGAAGCTACAACCTAATGGACACCTATTTATCTCCCAGCATGGAAGATAAGAAATATACAGGCCCCGGATTACGGGTAATGAATGAACGGATGAAGAGGGTCCGACTGGCAAACTATCGGGTATCCAGACAGCAAATCATAAGCGTCGATCTGGCTAGCACGGATAATGCTGCCTCTACCGCTACGGATTTCGCGGGCTTTATCGATTATACGTTGGGTTACCATTATCATTTGCCCACGGTATTGCCGGATTTAAAGCTTCTGGCGGGTGGTGCCGTGCATGGCATGGGTGGTTTTATATACAATACCCGCAACGGAAATAACCCGGCCTCGGCGAAAGCGGATATCGATTTGAACATCTCCGCCATGGCGATCTATAAGTTACGCGTCAAGGAATATCCCATGACGCTACGCTACCAGTTCACGATCCCCTTCGCCGGTGTTTTATTCTCCCCCCATTACGGGCAATCGTATTACGAGATCTTCAACCTAGGGAATGCTTCGGGAGTGGTGCAATTCAATTCTTTCCATAATAAATTCGCCATGAAGAACTTTTTCACGGTAGATTTCCCGGTTTGTAATTTTACGATACGGGCAGGTTACCTAAACAGCTCTTACCGTACGGATGTCAATGGGATACAGTCTCATATAATCTCTCACTCTTTTATGATCGGCCTCGTGAAAGAATTCATCTCTTTCGGAGGAAAACGCCTAAAGAATACCCAGCGGTTCAAAAGCGCTTATTATTAAAAGGAAATCAAATGAAACGATACCTTATATATATATGTATATCTCTCGGATTCCTGTTTACCGGATGTGAGAAATCGGACGAATACGTGGCCTCCCCACAGGAGAACTTTGAGGCGCTTTGGAAAATATTGGATGAGAATTACTGCTTCTTCGAATACAAGGACATTGATTGGAACGAGGTTCACGACCGTTATAAGACGCAGATAAGCGATACGATGAACCAATACGTCCTATTTGACGTATTAGGCGATATGCTAAACGAGCTGAAAGACGGGCATACCAATTTGATATCCACCTTCAATATGTCCCGCTATTGGGATTGGTACCTCGATTATCCGGATAATTTCGACTCAGACATACAAGAGAATTATCTCGGAAGGGACTACTCGATCGCCGGAGGACTTAAATACACGACATTGAGTGACGGTCAGATCGGGTATATTTACTACGGTAGCTTTTCCAGTTCGGCCGGTGAAAGCGGCTTGGATCACATATTCTATCAATTCAAGGATTGCAAAGGTTTGATCTTCGATATCCGGGATAATGGCGGTGGCATGTTATCAAACGCCGATCGCATCGCTTCTCGTTTCTTGGAGGAAAAGATACTGACCGGCTATATCCAACATAAGACGGGTAAAGGGCACGATGACTTTTCCGAACCTTATCCCCTTTATCTCTCACCTTCCGAGCGTATCCGCTGGTTACGTCCTGTCGTGGTCTTAACGAATCGTCATTGCTACAGCGCCGCCAACGATTTCGTGCAGAAAGCACGCATGATGCCTTATGTAACGACGATGGGAGATCGCACCGGAGGCGGTAGTGGTTTCCCCTTCAACTCCGAGTTGCCCAACGGCTGGGGTGTCCGTTTCTCCGCGTCTCCCATGCTGGATGTAAACAAACAGCATACGGAATTCGGTATCGATCCTACATATAAGGTTTCTATGACCCAAGAAGATATCGAGAAAGGTAAAGATACGATTATCGAGGCGGCGATCACCCACCTCTTGTCCGAGACCGAGAAGAAATAAGGTTTCGCTAAAAAAACAACGCAAATATTTGCAAGTTTATAAAAAAGCATTACCTTTGCACACGATTCCAATGCGGCTGTGGTGTAATTGGTAGCCACGTCAGACTTAGGATCTGATGCTTCACGGCGTGGGGGTTCGAGTCCCTTCAGCCGCACAAATCCAGAAATCCTTGTAAGTTCGTTTACAAGGATTTTTTAGTATGGATAAACCTCCTCCATATATACAAGCACTGTGCAGATCAAGGATTACAAACAATATCCAAATTGTTAATTTTAGAAGATTTTGCGCATATTCTGTATAGTTTCAAATTCAAAAACATTTTTTACACCGGACTGGCATGTTGTTTAACACAAGTTATACTCAAAACCCTTGACAAAGGGGCTTTACAAGCTTATCTTTGCATTGTGGTTTTTTCATAATAGTATTAGATTTAAGGTTAACAAAGTTTGGTTAGGGCTTGTCGTGAGACAGGCTTTAATTATTTATAGGGGTTTCATTCGTTTATAGATGCTTCCCGGCATCGATTTTATCTTTCCATCCAATTCCAACTCAAAGAGCAGAGAAGATAATTGATGTACCGGAAGATTCAAGGCTACGGACAATTCATTGATATGAGATTCCTTTTGCGTCTCCAAGAACGACAAGATCCGTTCGCTCTCCTCGTTCTCCGGAAACAATAATTGGGTTTGGACCGGTAACGCGTCTGCCTTTTGAGCGACATCCCAACGCATCGCCATGATTAAATCGTCAGCGCAAGTGATCAAGCCTCCTTTATTCTGCCGGATTAAGCTATTACATCCCTTAGAGTTGATATCCGTTACCCGGCCCGGAAAGGCATAGACATCCCGGCCATACGAGAAAGCGATATCCGCCGTGATCAAAGAGCCTCCTTTCTCCGCTGATTCAATAACGATCGTGGCATCCGCCAGACCGGCTACGATCCGGTTTCGCCGGATAAAGTTCTGCCGATCCGGATTCGTCCCGCTAGGGAAGTCGGTCAATAAACCTCCCCGCTCCAACATCTCGACCGCCGTAGAACGATGCACGGGAGGATAGATACGATCCAAACCATGCGCCAATACGCCCACCGTGGGCAATTGGTTCTTCAACGCATTCCGATGGGCACAAATATCGATGCCATATGCGAGTCCGCTAACGACCAATAGATCCGGGAAACTCACGGACAAATCCCGCAATAAACGCTCGGTCACTTCCTGCCCATAAGCGGAGGCCCTACGAGTACCCACAACGCTGATGATATGGGCGGCGTTTAAATCCGCGTTCCCCTTGAAATAAAATAAAACCGGAGCGTCCGGGCATTCCCGCAGACGTTCCGGATAATTCATATCTTTCAAGAAATAGATAGAGATACCGTTCTTTTGGGCAAAAGCCAATTCTTTCTCTGCCCGTAAGAGCACATCCGCCCGCTTAATCTCGGCGATAATCGAATCGCCGATACCCGGTATCTTCTCTAGCGACTGGCGCTTTTCCGTAAACACGGCCTCCGCATCTCCCAACGCTTCCAGAAGATGGCGGGCTAGGATATCTCCCACCCCATTAATCATAGTAAGGCCAATTTGGTAAATCTGTTTGTCTGTCATTTATGCTTGTTTTGATTCTATTCGCTCTAGCATCTCATCGAAATATTCCCCTCTGGTTAATTTGCCATTCTCTACGACAACGGATTCCACGACTCCTTTAGTAGCCAGCGCCCCATCGGATTCCCGGTAAATATCTTGCTCGAACACCAGTTTCACCCCTTTCTTATATACATTCAGGCAAGAAGTATACCGATCGCCGCTCCGCAAGGAGTTCTTGAACTGGATATCCACACGGGCCACAAAAGCATCGATGCCCTTCTCATGCATGGCGCCGAAGTTCTCACCCAACGACTCCAGAAACTCATGCCGGGTATGCTCCATATAATGCTGGTAATTGGAGTTATTCACCACGCCTTGCAAATCGCACTCATAATCGCGAACCTTGTCTGTCAGTTTAAAAATATATTCCTTCATTATCGTAGTTCTTTTTCGATTTGTACTTTCTCCATTTTATAAAGACGATCGGACGGGCGGATCTTCTCGGACATCTTTATCGAGAAGCGTTCCCCTTTCACGGTCTCCTCCACCGGTTTCAGGTCTACCCGGATCTCATCGACGGTCTGCATAACGGCTCCGGTCGTGGGACCTGTTACCAAGATCTCATCGCCTACTCTCAAGGAACCGGACTCCATCTCAAACTCGGCGACACCGATTCCGCTGAAGTATTTGATACCCCGTGCCACGTACACTTTCTTACGGGTAGCACCGGAGCCATATTTACTGCTCCATTCACCCAATCGTTGTCCCAGATAGTAGCCATCCCAGAAACCGCGATTAAAGACCCTGCGCAGACGCTCGTCCCAAACCGCTACCTTCTCCTCATCGAAGGTACCTTCGCAATAGGCCTTGACCGCCTCTTTATAACATTCGGTCACGAGACGCACATACTCCGGCCCGCGGGCACGCCCCTCCAGCTTGAACACACGTACGCCGGCATCCATCATCTTATTCATGAAATGAATCGTCTTCAAGTCTTTCGGCGACATGATATACTGATTCTCCACATCCAGCTCGATCTGGCTATCCTTGTCATGCACCGTATAGGCACGACGACAAATTTGCATGCAAGCCCCCCGGTTAGCGGAAGCGTTCATCTCATGCAAACTCAAATAGCATTTACCGGACACGGCCATGCACAAAGCCCCGTGAGCGAACATCTCTATGCGGATCAATTCCCCTTTCGGGCCTTTGATCTGCTGCTTCACGATCTCCTGATAAATCTCATACACCTGCTTTAAGTTCAATTCGCGAGCCAATACGACCACATCGGCGAAGCGGGCATAAAACTTCAACGCCTCCACGTTCGAGATATTCAACTGCGTGGATAAGTGCACCTCTTGCCCGATGCTATTCGCGTAATTCATAGCGGCCACATCGGCGGCGATAATGGCGGAGACACCCGCATCCTTAGCGGCGTCTATGATCTCCCTCATCAACGGAAGATCCTCACCATAAATAACCGTATTAACCGTGAGATAACTCTTGATACCATGTTCCCCGCAAATAGCGACGATCTTGCGCAAATCCTCCGTCGTGAAATTATTCGACGAGCGAGAACGCATATTCAATCCTTCGATACCGAAATAAATGGAGTCGGCCCCTCCTTGTATAGCAGCCATCAACGATTCATAGGAACCGACAGGCGCCATTATTTCAAAATCCTTCTCTTTCAAGGTTATATATTTTAATATTACGGTAGCAAAGGTACGAATAATATTTGAGAAGATTTCTTATAAGCACAAACCCTCCATCCCATCATGAAAGAATAGTTCCAGTTGGAGAAGCACAAGATCCTAAACAAAGCGGGGCAATCCGAGCTCTATCAATATATCATAAATGATCCGGATTATTAAAAACGCCTGTTCCATCCACCGATCATCTTACGAGATGTAAAAATTATTCCCCAAAAAGAAGTACTTTTGTAATCTCTATTTAGTTAGCAAACAGAAGGTATGAAGATTGGTTCAATAAATTTAGGGGAGCGTCCGGTATTCTTGGCGCCTATGGAGGACGTGACGGATATCTCGTTTCGTTTGATGTGCAAACGCTTCGGGGCGGACATGGTATATACAGAGTTCGTATCGAGCGACGCGTTGATCCGCAGTGTGAACAAAACACAGCAAAAACTAAATGTCTCCGATGATGAACGTCCGGTCGCTATCCAGATTTACGGCAAGGACGTAGCCTCGATGGTAGAGGCCGCACGTATTTGCGAGGAAGCTCGTCCGGATATTTTAGATATAAACTTTGGTTGCCCCGTAAAGAAAGTAGCAGGCAAGGGAGCCGGGGCCGGCATGCTACGCAATATCCCGTTGATGCTGGAGATCACGAGAGAGGTGGTGAAAGCCGTGAACATCCCCGTCACCGTGAAAACCCGTTTGGGATGGGATGCCGACAACCGCGTTATCGTGGATCTGGCCGAGCAACTACAGGATTGCGGTATCGCCGCCCTCTCCATCCACGGACGTACACGGGCGCAAATGTACACGGGCGAGGCGGATTGGACCTTGATCGGTGCCGTAAAAAATAACCCTCGCATGCAAATCCCTATCATCGGGAATGGCGACGTGACTTCCGCCGAGATATGCAAGCAGCGTTTCGAGGACTATAGCGTAGACGCCGTAATGATCGGTAGGGCTAGCATAGGCCGCCCTTGGATCTTCCGGGAGGTAAAACACTATCTTACGACCGGGGAATTATTGCCGCAAGAGCCTTTCTCTTGGTATCTGGATATCCTAAAAAAACAAGTGGAGCAAAGCGTGGAACGATTGGACGAACGTAGGGGAATCTTACATATTCGTCGTCATCTGGCAGCTACTCCGCTCTTCAAAGGTATTACCGATTTCAAGCAAACACGGATCGCCATGCTACGTGCGGAGACTGTTAACGAATTATTCGAAATTATGAATAATATTCCTAAAAAGTACGGAATTTCAGAATAACAAGCTTGATATATATCAAATTGAAACCTATTTGCGATATTTTTACAATAATATGTTACAAATACTATTGACGCATATTATAAAACCCCTTATATTTGCATCGAGTTTTTTTCATAGTATTTTAGATCTAAGGTTAACAAGTCTTTGCAAGGGGGGAATCGTGAGATTGTTTCATTGAGGAGCAAAAAAAGCCGCATCCATATTGGGACTAGCGGCTTTTTTGTTTTTCCGGACTCTATATCCTAAATCAAGAAACTTTTCGTAATTCTGGAAGATTTTTATAACCACTTTATTAGCAAGCAGTTCTGAGG
>OHGH01000699.1_pt1 | contig 15925 bp, 13 predicted proteins | sample 1567801 | NCBI WGS metagenome assembly OHGH01 (sample SAMEA3879519, study PRJEB24766) | human gut metagenome | biome: human-associated habitat; feature: feces | place: USA | collected 1985/1987
AAAGAAGGTCAATAATGATTTAAAATATTATTTAGGAAATCTAACTCAAAATGCCGATAAATTAAATGATGTTGTTGTCAACTTATTTGGCGATGCAGGGTTCGGTAAAAAAATCAAGGATCAATTTAATGAAGTTAATAGAACATTTAAAATTTATGAAGTAGCTTTTAAAAACATAGATTTTAAATCTTTAGATAAATTCAGATCGTTACTAAATGAATTCAAAATTGAATTCGAAGATCTGACAGATGTTAATAAAACGGGAATACTTGACAATACAAAAGAATTAACTCCACAGTTTAACGAGTTGGTTAAAAAAGCTCGCGTATTAGAAAGCGGGCTAAAGGGATTGATGTCCGTTAAAAATAGGCCAGACTTGTTAAAAACTCTTGGATTCTCACAGGATGAATACATCAAACTTACAGAAAAATTAGATAAGTTAAAAAACACTCTAGTGGAATTATCGGACATCAAAAAATACGGAGAATTTATTGAAGACCCAATCCAGGTTGTTGATTTGGCAAGAGACGTAAACGATAACTTCTTGACACAACAATTTGATGATGTAGAAGAATTTTTTAAAAAAATCGACGATGTAATTAAAAAGCGTTCTGAAGTTTTTGAGAATTTACAATCGAAAGAATTCGTCCATACAAAAGACGCTCATAATAAAGATAGTATTGAAAATGTATCTAAAATTTATTCCGATATTTTATCCGTGCTTATTTCTCAGCAAAATGCTCTCAATGTAGCAAAACAAACTACTATCGACATTGAAGATCAATTGATTGCTAAAACACAATCGGTTAGAGAGAACGTAAGCGAGGAATTAAAATATCTTCGTGATTTTCTAAAAGATGTTGACACTGGTGCAATCCAGGCTAAAGTTAACGATGTCCAACAGATGGCTGATGAAGTCAAAAATGCAATCAGTGTAATCAACCAAGCTGAATCAAAACGTAAAAATAATAAGCCCCAGCAAACCACAAGCACACCCGCTGAGCAGAAACCGTCAGACGAAAACGATATTATAAAATATAAACAGGCACTTGAATCGATTAAAACTGGAATCAATAACGCCAAGCTAGACATTGTCGATTTTAAAATTTTTTTATCAGAGCATAAAAATGACTTCGGGGAAATGACGGGAGATGTCCAGGCTTATGTAGCGGCATTAAACGAAATCGACTACGCTAAACTAAACGAGGCAATGACTTCTAAAGCAACAACACATAAAGAGGTCGCACCCGAAGCAAACGTAGCACCAGTGGATATCCCCGGACGGGTAAAGTTAGAAAATAAAGATGTTGTAGCCCCAGACAAGCCCGTAAATATCCCTGGAAAGGTGACATTATCGAATGAAGATGTTATAGTTCCAACTACACCTGTGAATATTCCAGGAAAAGTAACATTAGGGAAAAACGATGTTATATCCCCCACTGAACCGATTGAGATTTTGGGTAAGGTTACATTGGGGGAAGACGATATTAAAGTTCCCGATACACCCATCGCCATTAAAGGTAAAGCTCCCGCTAGTTCTAGCAAAAACTCTGTCACTACTGATAACAAGTTATCGTTTGACGATTCCAAGATTGTAAACGAAATCCAGGGTGTCGGCAGTCATTTAGAGAGTATTGAAAACATTCTAGGCGAACAGAAAAAAACTCTCGATAAAATTGCAACTTCTGCTAAAAACTCCAAAACATCTTCTTCTGGAACTATCAAAAAGACAACCAATTTTGACAAACTAACACTGCTTTACAACAATATATCCGCATTAGAAAAGAAGCGGAGCGGTTTGTTTAAAGATAGTGATGCGGCTGCGCTTAAAGAGGTTAATAATCAGCTGTCCATAACGAGGAAAGAGATTAACAGCCTAGAACGGGCTATGAAAAAAAGAGGAGAAAACCCACTTGATAGTCAAATTGTAAATAAAGCCAAAAACAGTGCAGAGTTTGAAGCCAAAAATACCGATATTGATTTTAAGACTAAACGCATTGAATTTGTGCGAGATTCTTACATTAAGGTTTTACGGGAAATCAGCAAAGACCAAGCATCACTTTTAAATATTACTGATAAAAATTTGGAAAGTGCCTTACAGCAAAACATTTCCAGAAATTTAAAATATTTAGAGGAGGCTCGTGCTGAATTACTTTCTTATAACGCAGATGCTGATAATGCTTGGAAGGAAATCGAGTCAGCAAAATCAAAAATTAGCATTTCAGATGCGGAAGTCGTTGAAACTTCAATTAAGAAAGAGGAAACACGGAAGGCAAAAGAGCTAAAAGATCAGCAAAAGCTCATCGACACAATTAAAAAGAAATTAGATCGTAAACTATTAGAATATAAAAAATTCAACTTTTTATCATCCGAAGAAAATAAGGAGTTAAATAAGTACAATTATGAAGCAGCTAGCGATGAACTTGCCGATTTTTTAAGACAAGCAGATAGAGAGGGTCTCTCTGATGATAAGCGAATTAAGGATGCTTTGAAGAAGTATGCCCTAGAAAAAAAGGCTGTCATCGGATACTATAAGAAAGTGGCGGCTGAGAGCACCGCTAGTCTTGCACCTTCTGAAAAGGAAATAATTTCTCTTACCAGAAAAGTTGGTGAATATAAAACATACATTGACCGTCTATCAAGCACCCATAAACATGGAGATCGGTTAGATGCGGCAAAACAAGAATATGCTCGATTAGAAGCCCTTGTTGACATCATTAAGAATGTGCAAAAAAATAATGGCACCAATAAAGACACCTTGGTCAAAAATTGGGCGATAGAAAACAAGATTGAAGATGTTGTAAATTTAGGCGACGCATTTGATTACATTACTCGTAAAGTTGTTGAGTTTAGAAATGAAACCTCTGATCTTAAAAATATCAAAACATTAGAAGATTCTGTTATTAGAGGTCGAACGGTAGCTATAAATTTAGCCTCAAATCTTGAAAAGTATTTAGAGCGAAACAGACGGGTGGAAAGTTCCGAATATGGCCCCCAGATTAGAGACATTATCGACCAATTAAATACCGACGATGGATGGAAGAATTATCCTAAAATCGAGGAAAATGTTGCAAAGTTAAAATATTTCATTCATGATGCTGGCCTTGAGACCGAAACGTTGAGTGAGAAATTTGAAAAGTTGTTTGGCGAACACTTGTCTACCGCACTTGTTATGGGAGCACTGCATCAGCTCCAACAGTCGCTGCAAATCATGTTCCAGAATGTCGTAGATATTGATACGGCAATGGCTGAGCTTCGTAAAGTCAGCAATATGACCGCCCAGGATATGGCCAACTATATGGAACAAGCCGCCGACCAGGCCGCTCGATTGGGTGTTAGTATTACATCATATGTGTCCAGTACCGCCGATTAGAAGCGTTTAGGTTATACTGATTCTGAAGCAAAAAATCTGGCAACGTATTCCACCCTGCTTAAAAATGTTGGCGATGGTATTGAGAATGTTGACACTGCATCGTCGTATTTGATTAGCACTCTACAAGGCTTCCACTTTGACGCTTCACAAGCCGAGGAAGTTGTAGATATTCTAAACCAGGTGGCCAATACACAACCTGTGACTGCTGCTGATTTGGGAGAAATTCTTACCAGAAGCTCTGCTGCGATGTCAGCCGCAGGCAATACATTAGAGGAAACTCTGGCTTTGGGTGCTGCTGCTAACGCAGTTATCCAGGATGCCGATGTAGTCGGTAAAGTATATGCCGACGCTGCTTAGTAATAGGCAGCTAGAAAAATTAGCTATATCGGTCAAAATCCAGAAGTGGACCAGACCGAGCAAAGATTTAATCAGCAAAGTCAATATAAAATCGTATGAGTTAGGAGTTGTGCGATTTTTATTTTTGGGAGAAGGTGATTATCATTCCAGCGAAAGGAAGTAAAAAAGGTGTTTGGTATAATTGTGAATGGTGTGGGCAATTAAAATACACAAATCTCCATCATTATAATCAAGTAAAGCATCATTTTTGTAGTCAACAATGTAGCATAAAGTTTCGAGAAGCCAATTCGCGAGAGTATCGTTTGTGTGAAGTCTGCGGGAAAGAGATGTATGTGCTAAAGAAATCCACTCAACGTTTTTGTTCTGATGCTTGCCAAAACAAATGGCAAAAAGCCAGAATTGGTTTTAGCAATCCAAGATTTAAAGGAGATGAGATAACTTGTGATTGGTGTAATAAAAAATTCTTAGAGGATGGATACAGTATTAAAACAAAGAAAAATCATTTTTGCTCGGTAAAATGCAGAAGAGAGTGGTATGCACAGATATGGAGTCAAAGTTCCGAATGGAAAAAAATGTCGCGGGAACGCGCAGTAAAAATCCTTGAAAGTGGGACGAATCCTCAAATTCAAAGCAGGCCACAGATCGCGTTAAATAAACTTCTTGATGATATGGGAGTTAAATACATAAACGAGTATAGTGTAAAATATTATGCAGTTGATAACTATCTCTCTGATTATAATTTATTCATCGAAGTCATGGGAGATTATTGGCATTGCAATCCTATGTGTTATCCAATCATAAAATATCAACAACAAAAAGACGCCATTCGAAGAGACCGAGCAAAACGCACATATATAACAAAAACATACAATATTCATATTTTATATTTATGGGAATCCGACATAAACAAAAATCAAAAATTATGCAAATCTCTTATACAAATGTTTATAAATAGGAATGGGCAACTTCAAAATTACAATTCATTTAATTATCATCTTGACGGCGATGTTGTTACGCTAAATAACGATATCGTTTTATCATATAGTGAACTACCCAAAATCGAATTAAAACAAAAACTGTGCTTAGCGTCCTAACCACTTAAAGCACGGCTTGCTGATTAAAAATGCGTAGAGACTGTAATACCTTATATGGTAACATATAAAGTTCAGCTATCCCCTGTTATTGTACAGGGTGAAGATCCAGTCCGAACTCACGATATAACCAAATGAAACGTGAGAGGTAGCCAGAAATGACTGCCCGCCATAGAAAATATGGTCATAAAGTAACAGATTGACAACCTTAAAAACCCTCTCTATGTATCTGCGCGCCTCGAAAGTTGAGCTAGAAGCATCTGGCGAATCGGCTGAAGGATGCGCCGACTCCGTATCTGAACTCCAGGGCAAACTTAAAGCGTTGACTGGTGTTGACGTTATGAAGTCAAATGACGAGTTTAAGTCTACTTATCAAATCTTGAAAGAGATCGCAGAAGTTTGGGGCGATTTAACTGACATCCAAAGAGCAAGTGTTACGGAATTAATTGGCGGCAAACGTAGTGCAAACGCCGTGGCTGCCATTATTGAAGGCTTTGATGTTGCTGAGAACACGTTGAAGGCCACTGCCGGAAGCGCCGGTAATGCTTGGAAAGAAAATGAAGTCTACCTTGATTCCATTCAGGGGAAAATGAGTCAGCTCTCGGCGGCTTTTGAATCTCTAAGCTATCACACAATAGATAGTGGTCCCGTCAAGGCGTTGCTTTCTGCGGCGACTGCCGTTATTAAACTCACTGATGGCTTAGTAAAATTGAGCGGCGTACTTCCGGTTGCAACCGGTATGCTCTCAGGATTCTTGTCTGCAATGCAGGCAACAGGAAAAATCAAAGATGGTGCGGGTAAAGTTAATATGCCCTCTTATACTCATTGCCTTATCGAGTATAGGATGCAGCACCTAAAATATACCCCTAGATTGCTGGAAACCCCTAAAGCTCTATCGCTTACAGCTGCATAAGAGTCGAAAGACAGAAACAAAGATAGAGATGCTATATGCTGAGATAAAATCTCACTTTATGGTGAGTGCTAAGTAGCAACAACAATGGGCAATCAGCAGCCTAACCACTCCCCTATTTCAGGGTACTGGTTGGTTCATCGACTACAAAGGGTTGGCGTGGCAATCGCCAGACGGATAGTCAGGCTTTGTGCGAAAGCATAAAGGGTCCATCTCAGACGTAAAGACGACTTAAAGAAGTAGGTGGACATTGAGGAGACGCGCTTTATTCTGGCGCGATATAAGTAAGAATAGTGTAGTAGTTATAATATTTGTCTTGATTTTTTTAATAAACAGTGTAAAATAGTAATTGACAGAGCAATGATCGTGAGATATAATATTATACCGTTTTTTCGCTCTGTTTTTTACTTGGCTTGTTGTATCTTAGTGTATATGGCAAGTTAAGGAGTTGTTTGTATTTTATGACTATAAATTATGCGAGTGATTTTATGAACAATATTTTTGAAAACGGTAAAGAGCGTCCAGAGTATTTGGAAGCTCGTCTTAAAGCCGAGGAAATCTTAAATGTAAATGGCTTAAAGACTTCCAATCACATTGACATTGTAAAATTAGCACGAAAATATGGTTTCTTTGTAGCAACAGCTACGCTTCCTAGTCAAGTTCAAGGTATGTTTTTCTTTGACGAATCTGGCGAGAAAAAATATTTTGGAACAAATTATTCCAAATTGATTGTAGTGGAAGACAATTTAACAACCGAGCAAAAGAGGTTTGTTGTAGCTCATGAGTTAGGGCATTATTTTATTGATCGCGGTGTTGTTCCTTGCGGTGAACATCTTGAATTGCGTGTCGATAATCATAATAAATTAGCAAAAGAAAATGTTTTTGATTATTTTGCCGCCTGTATTTTAATGCCTTCCGACATGGTTAAAGCTATGATCAGTAATACGAATATTACAGATTCAAATTCTCGCTGTGCGCTGGTAGAAAGATTGAGCAATATTTTTCGTGTATCACAAATTGTTGCCAGTCGTAGAATTGATGAAGTCAATGCATTAATGAATTCTATTGCTTTATGATTATGCTTAATAATTACGATGACAAATCCACAAGTCTTACCCAGACTCAAAGCGCCACAATACAAGAGTCTCTTCGCACTTCTTCTAGCGATGAGTTTAATTCCTATCAAGACCCTTTTCAAACAGAAGAGCAACTAGCAAGAGATAAAACCATTACTGAGATTTTGAACGCTTATTATAATTCTTATAAAAAAAGCAGAAAGTCAAATCAAACTGTCAGTGCATTATAGTAATAATTTGTTTCGTTTTTGCACTTGCTAGTATTATTTGCCTTATGACTTTATGTTTAAGTTTCGCTAAGTACCCCGCTCGGTTTAACGATTTAAATTCTGTTGTGGCACTTGTCGGTTCGCTTATAAGTTTTTCTGGACTTGTATTTGGATTGATCACTGTCATTACAAAATTCGCCTTCCCTGAAAACGACGAGGTTTATATAACCGAAATCGTCAAGGCAATCCAAGAAAATGACTATAAAACAGTTGTAGAAAGTCATCATGTTACAGTAGCTGGTTCACAGAATTCTCTTTCCACAGTAAACTTAACAGAGACCGAGTCTCTTTAAATAAGAATAGTATTATGATTTATTGACAACGAGTTTTATAAAGTGTCATTAAAAAACAACCAAGAGTTCCGAATAGACGGTTCCCTCGGTTAGCATCGAACAGTTGGAACTAAAATGTAGCTATTTTAATCCCAACGCAGAGCTGCCTACTGGGTATAGGCGGCTCTTTTACTTTTCACAGTTTTCACTGTGCCGATGTAGCTTTTCGAAGATATTATGTCAACACGAGCACATAAGCTATTGTATTTGCAGAGATTTATGGCTATAATAATAGCGTAATCGCGTATCCAAAATATACGGAGGTATTTTATTATGGCTAGAAGATCTGTTTCTATTGATGAGAAAATCGCTCGTGCAGAAGAACGTGTCAAAAGAACAAAAGCGTCTTACGACAAGGCTGTAAAATCTTTAAAAGAACTCCAAGCAAAGCGTGATGATGACAAAATCAAGGACGTGTTAGCCGCTGCCATTAAGAGTGGTTTATCTCCCGAAGAAATCAAGGCACGCCTGGAAAACAATCAAGAATAACAATAAAAGCCCTGGCTTCGCATTGAAGGCCGGGGCTTTGCTATCGTTGACAGTGATTCTGACAATATGGTACACTTCTTAAAAAGGAGTGTGTTACTATGCCGGATAACAAAAATAATCAAAAAGGGGTATCGCAAGAATTTACCTATCAGCCTGAACCCGATGTTATTTCTAAGAAAGCTGTCTTGCGGAACATAGCAGAAGAAAAAAGACGGGCAATCAATAATTTGAAAGGGGGCGATCGAAACGGCAATGGAAAAACTACTGAATGATGTTGACACTCTATTCAATATCTTCGTTCCTGGAGCACTGTGCGTATGGTTCTATACAAAACTTGCTCTTAAAAAACTGGAATTCCAAAGTTATTTTGTCATAAGCTTCGTCGTTGGATTCGTGGTTAAACACTTTTCTGACACTATGGCAACGGCAATCCCAGTAGTATATAGCGTGTCTTCACCCTTCTTAATTTATATCGTTGTGGCTCTGCTATTGGCGGCGATCTACTATCATTGCAAAAATGCATTGTGGGCTAGAAAGTTAGGGACAAAGCTGTTTGGCGTTGATACCGCCGACAATGTTTGGACGAGACATATTGATTTTAAGTGCGGTACAGAAATTCTTGCGTATTTAGATGATGGAACGTATGTTATGGGGAACATCGAAAACGCCGATGAGCAATACCTTGTGCTGACCTATCATGCGACAGCTACCGACGCTTATGGTGAAGATATGGAGAAACAATCACGGTATCTCACCCCAACCGCCTTGTGTATCCCGATGGAACGCATCAAACGATGGGAGTTTGCTTACAAAGATTCCACCTCTCCCCTGGCCAAGTTTGTATTACGATAACATAAAAGCCCTGCCGGGAATGACCCAGCGGGGCTTTGTTGTATCTATTACCACTCGTACCCACAGTTCTTGCAGCGGAACTGGAGTTTACGTTTATTGGATCCCCACAGACCAAAGAGGGCAACGTCTACCGCCTTTGCACCAGCACTGATTTTTTCAATGTCCGGGCATCCGCAGGTGGGGCATTTGGGGACGTACTGCTTGCGGGCTTCGGCTTCAGCTAGTTCAGCATCAAGTTTGGCGTGGTATTCTTGATCGAATTTTTCTGCTTCTTTGATTTCTTTTTGGGAAAAACATTTTTCAGGATATATCACATCTTTAGTTTCTTCCATTTTGGCTTTTCGCTGTTCTTCTGTCGCATTTTTCCAAAAATCGAAATCCTTGTCTATGGCAAAAGGGACAAGCACCATCCCACCTATGATATTTTCCGCACCAAGGGCAAAAACAAACACAATTCATCTCAATTCTCCTCAAACCCGATATTAACTTTATTCAGCGTTAACGACGAAAAAATATCGTCAAATATCATTGATAATATAAAAAAGACTATCAAACAATTCAACCGTTACAAAGACACTCTCAACGGTGCCAAAGCAACCCTTGCCGGCTTTAACGCATTTCTAAAGCAGCAAGCCAATGGAGCTACCAATGCCGGCGCTGCCCTTGATGTGCTCAAACTGAAAACTATTGGACTGAAAGCGGCGACGGTTGCCCTTAACGCAGCTGTTAGCTTTGGTCTCGGCCTCCTTGCATCGTTAGCAGTGAGTGCCGTGACCAATTTTATTGACAATTTCCGTTCCAAAACCGAGAAGCTGACGGAAGCGATGGAAGCTTCACATGCGGAACTCGAACAAGCTTCTTCCGATGTGGATGATCTTGAAGGAAAAATTGAAGCGTTGAACCAGCAAATTAAAGCCGCTGGCGCTGAAACCATCTCCGACATTGTAGATCCGCAAGAGCGCGAACGTGTTCAAACACTCAATGATGCTTTGCAACAACAGCTTGAGTTGAACAAGCAGCTCGAAGAACAAAAACGCAACAGAAGTCACGATGATGCGGTCAATCTTTATAACGATAAAGGTGAGGCCACATATGTAGACTCCAATGGTAGTTATGTCGATGCAACAAATCCTGATGCAGTTGCTCATTCTGCTACTAAAACAGAAGCTCTTGAATATCAAGCCACTGTCTTGGAGGACCTGACTGCTCGTTACGTTGAAGCAGATTTAGCTTATAAAGAACTCCTTGTCACTGAGGGCGCAGACAGCAAAGCCACCGAAAAAGCATTGAAAGAGAAAAACGCGCTTTATGCTCGCATGACTATTGCATCGGATGAAACTGCTCGCTTAGCCGAAGAAAATAGAGCAATGCAAGGAAGTCTGAGAGAAAGCTCTATTGAATATCAAAATATTACTGCCGGGCTTACTCTTGCGACTATTGCATTAGAAGTGTTCAATGATACCCTTTCCGGTTCTCACACTATTGACACATCAAACTTTGATGTAGCTCTTCAAAAAATCAAAGCTATAAAGGAAGAGCTAGACAATGGTTATTCTGTTCCTAGCGATTATCGTGTGACCAATGCTGTTTCTTCGTTGGCTCAATCTGGTGTTACAACGGGCGACGACATTCTGTCTCTTAGCGGCGCTCCTACAAAGAGAACAGAAGAACAAACTTTCGCCATAAAGATTCTTAAAGAAGAAGCCGCCAAGGTAAAACTTTCTTTGGAAGAATATATCCGCGTCCTTGAAGAAGGTGGCCTCGTAGCTATTAAAGCAGCAACTGAGACTAAGAAACTTTCTGGGGCTATGACTAGTCTTGACAATATGCAAACGGCATATCAGAGTTGTGCTTCAGCAGTTAAAGAGTATAATTCTACCGGCTACGTGACAATGGATACCCTTCAGTCACTCGTCCAACTCGAACCCAAATATCTATCAATGCTAGAGAGTGAGGATGGGAAGCTTAAAATCAACACTGAAACCACCCAAGCTCTTACAGACGCTAACATTGAATTGGCTCGTGCTTCCCTGCTTGCCGATACAATCGAGAACATCAAAAATACAGATAATCTCGAAAAGGCTAAGAGCGTATTGGCCGACGTTAAATCTGTGGTTGAAGGTGCTACCGGACAACTTCTCAATGCTCAAAGTGAAGCTGCTCAAAAAGCGTATGAAGCCGAAGGCATTGAGGGCTATGACGCTGTCATGAGAGCTACCGCTCAAATGATTGAAAACTATAAAACCCTTGATGCACTCCTTATCGAACTAGGAAACCGAAAGCCGTCTGAGATTTGGGGCAAAGACACTGAAGCAAAAGAGCTTACCGACTTTGTTTCTGCATGGGATGTTTTGACCAATGCTATGAAGGAGTACAACCAGCTTGGACATTTATCCGCATCTAACATCAAAGCTCTGACTGGATTAGAGGATGCCTACACCTCCTGTCTCATTAAAAATGGCAACGAACTTGAAATCAATGCAAAGCAGTTCCGAGATATTATGGTCGCCCAGCTTGCCCATGAAAAAGAAATCAATGGAACGACCAAAGAGGCAGAAGAACTTACTGAGATTATATCATGGATGGACGAGAATGTCAAAGAAGCTACCATTTCTTATGAGGTTCTTAACGACATCATTAAGGGGTATGGCACTTCTGTCGATGAAGCACGTGAAAAAACCGATGGTTTAAAAAATGCTTTTTCAAAATGGACTAATATCCGCGATTCCTTCCAGGGATATAATGCACGATTCGAAGGCTTGCTTAATCATGACCAGTTGAACGAACAAACAGAGTTACTGCGCGAGCTTGAAAAAGTACCTGGACTTGTTGGCGAAGTATTTAATCCTGAAACGGGCGAAATTGATTTAAGCGGCGATGCACTAAAAACCGCCGTTGTGACCATGCTGAATCATACCGCCACACTTGCTCGTGAAACAGGAGGTGAGGCAGCAGAAGCCATCGCCGACTCCTATGAAAAGGCTGCAAATGACATCGAAAAGGATGTAATTGGAGTTGAGCAATACTTCAATGGTCTGGATGCCGTTCTGAATAAAATCAACGGCAAGCTTGATGGATTCCAGTCTGGCTATAATGACCTAACAGACATTGTGGCCGAATACAACAAATATGGCGCATTAAGTCAGGACAGCTATCAAAAGATCTTGTCCCTCTCCCCTGAATTTTTGGCCTGTCTGGAACTTGAAGGTAATCAGCTACGTCTGAATAAAGAAGCGTTCAAAAAGCTTTATGTAGAGGAACTTAACGCGCAAATTGCAGAAGCAAAGTCAAAAACGTCTACCCAAGATTTGGCTAATGTGTTGATTTATCTGCGAGACCACTTGGATGATGTTGGCGACCACATGCAGGGTATGGGTAAACAAGCTGAGGAGTTGGCCTCCCAGTTATCCAGCTTGAAATCCATTTTTGATGGATTAATGAAATTTACCAATGAGGCCAACGAAAAGCAATCCAACAAGCTTAAAATCTGGGGCGAAGCTGCTATTAAGAAGTTCGATGACCAGATAGAGGCTCTTAATAAACAGAAAGAAGCACTGAATGAACAGAAGGATGCTCTGAAAGAAGCCAATGAACAGGAAGAACGCGCCATCACTCTGGCTAAGTTAAAGGCGGCACTTGAAAAAGCAAAGACACAACGCACCGTGCGCATTTACACCTCCAACGGTTATGAGTGGGTAGCGGACAATAGCGCCATTAAAGATGCTCAAGATGACCTGAGCGATCAGGAACGTGAATGGGCTAAACAGGATGCTGAAAAAGAAATCGACGATAAGATTGAAGCCATTGATAAGCAGATCGATTCAATTAACGACCTGAAGAAAAAGTGGCAAGAAGCCATAGATTTGATCGGTGAGAGCTGGGAGGATTACAAAGAACGGCTTGAAGCTGAATCCACTTTCCAGGACATGACCTTAGAAGAAATGGAAAAGGGTGTCGAGGGTTATAAGGATGCGATTCTCGTCAATATGGAAGAAATCAAGAACGCCACAGATATGTCTGAGGCCGTCGAGAATATTTCCAGCTTGATTGATATAATCAGAAGCTTGGGCCAGACTATCAGTTTTGTCGCCTCTATTATCGGCATCTTCACTAGTGGCGGCGGTATAGGTAGCATTATCGGGCTAGTTGCAAACTTCCTTGGGTTTGGAGGACTTATCCAAACTACTAGTGCTCCACAAAAAGCTAAGGGTGACCAGCATATCAATAAGGGCGGCGTTTACAATGTCGATGAAGAAGGCAAAGAACTTATCATTCGTAACCCGACACGTGGCCGCTTAACTAATCTTGAGGTGGGCGATGCTGTTGTTCCTGCTGACGTGACTGCCAATCTGTTCAAAATGGGTTCGAACCCTGAGAAATGGGTCAACGATCACTCCGACCCAGAAACAATGGCCATCTCCGGCACAGATATTATCAACGCTGAAAGCATCTTTGACCGTATGGTGCATCAGTGGATGGGCATTTTCACAGCCTGGGTCGCCACCCTGCTCGATATGCTCACTGAGGGTATGAATACTATCAAGAGTAACTGGACCAGCTTGTTCTATGGAAGCGACTCCATGATTTCTATTGCGAAGGATGCGGAGAGCGTCATTCGTGGTGATACCAACACATTCTTCAATGGCGAAGAAGGACTGGCAGCTATCTTTAAATCTGCATATGGCGTAATTACTGAAGGCGCAAAAATGATGCTCGAAACTCTCACTGAGGTTATTAAGCAAACTATGGAAGCCTTCAAAGAACTTGGCGGCAGTATTGGCGGCGGCGGTGTTCCTGGCCGGGGGTCCGTTGGCAAGGTTATAACCACTACTGGTGGCGTGGCTGCTGGTGCTGCTTTAGGATCTGTGCTTGGCCCCGCAGGTATGATCGTTGGTGGTCTATTGGGTGGGTTCTTCGGTAGTAAGTTGGCTACCGGTAGCAAGGCCGTCCCGCAGTCTCAGGTTTATAACGTTGATGAAAAAGGCTCGGAACTGATTGTTCGCAAGCCAGCCGCTGGACGTTATGCGTATCTGGAAACCGGAGACGGTGTTGTTCCTGCCGATATTACTGCTCGCCTATTTGAAATGGGTGGAAATCCTGACAAATGGATTCATGACCAGATTGACAAGATTGCTGGAAACAGTCCTGTCATTGTCAATCATGGGCAAACTTCCAGCATAAATATTGGTGATATCATCATTCAAAAGCCGGTTGGCGACGCTGATGAGTTGGCTCGTGTCATTAGCACACAGCTCCCCAACAAGATCCTTCAGATGCAGAGTAGACGATAAGGAGGGGCTTTACATGAAAGAATCGGAAAAGGCACTAAATGTTTTAGTGTCCACTATTGATAAAATGATTACCCTCGCTATCGACAAGGCCAAATATGACCGAACCTTTTTTGGCATAGTTGTCGCTGTTGGTACGGGAATATACACGGTCGAGGTCATGGGGCAATCATACGTTATTAAGTCAAGCCAGACTTTTTCCTTGCATGAGCGCGTAACTGTAACGGCCATGCAGGGGAATTTTAATAACCTAGTTATTCGAAAGATTTAAGTTTCACCCACGAACAGGTAGTTCCGTCACTGGCGGATAACCCTGGACGTGGGCATTTTAATAGGAGGTGAATTACGCTTGGCAAAACCAATACTGTCTGAAATCCCTGTTTTTGATTCGAGGAATGGTACGAAATGTTATTTTAAAGTGCCCTCTGGTGGTAAGGCCACTTCCTATAAATATGTCATTTACGACAGCTTGACCAATGCGGAACTCTGTTCAAAAGAAAGTGCCGTTGGAAGCTTTTCGGTAATCGAGGGTTACAGCTATACGATTGATGCAAACGTCAAGTTGACCAACCGCGCCCGCAATTACTACATCAAACTTGCAATTAAGTTAGTCAACGAGGGTAGTTATGGCGAATTTAGCGATGCCATGTCATTCCACTGCAAAGAAGAACCACGCCTGTTCTTTGACTCACTGAATCCTTTGATTGAAAATGTCATTGCCACATCAACGATTATTTTCTCATTACAATATCAATACGCTTTTGCTCAGGGCGAAACTCTAAGCAGTTATAAATATCGTCTGTATAACAGCGACCGTGTGCTGATTGAGGAAACTAAAACCTATTATGGCAATCCGTCTGCAACCTATACTGTAAACAGCCTGGAGAACCGGAAGGTTTATTATATCCGAGGTACGGGTGTTACAAAGTGCGGATACAATCTTGATACGGGACTTGTAAAAATCAAAACCAACTTTTATGCGTCAGCAGAAAGCGCCACATTCCTTCAGTGTAAAAATATCCGTGAGGATGGGTATATTTCAGTCTCAAGTCACCTGGTTGACATTACTGGTGTAACTACCGATAAAATCAATTTCGTTCCCGCCGGGGATGGTCTTGCGGCTGATTTGACCCATGGTGAGGTTGTTGTATTTGATCTCCCCTATCAAATTGAATTCTATCGAACGCAGGACTATGCTTTAAAAATTGCCGTCAAACCTGTTCATCATAAAAATCTGGTAGAACTCATTCTCGACCAGGATGGTTTTATTTATAAGGCAATCATATCGACTAATATTCGAGCGTTTACTGATGGGAAGGACCGTGGCGAAAAATTCTATGCCACAATGAAAATTATCAGAGATGACGGCGGTTTCGCTGCCGCCGACATTTGCTTCTTGAATAGCAACTATTTAGACTATTCGGCAGATATGGGCTACGTTATGATTTATTTACAGCACAAAAACAACTTTTATGAGATAAAGGTCGAGGAGGTGGCTTCTACTTGATTTTTCTTGGATATGATTTTCTAGCAAACTCACGAATTTTGGCTGCCTCTGGTGACGACCCTTCTTTGTCGAGTATTAGCATTACGAACGGTCTCTATGATTCCGTTTATTTGTCAAGCGACACTGAAGAATTTGAATCTCCCGAACTCAAATGGAAAGACACAACGATGCTGTTCGCCACATTTGACAAACGCACGCTTGTTGGTTCGAACTTTGAATACGGATCCGAGCTATATTCTATTCAGTTAAAGCGGCGAGAGATTGGGCAGCCATGGGTGCTTCTGTATGAACAAATAGTCCGGGATGCCAACGACATCAACTTTGTGTACAACGATAATTTTGCTCGTGGTAACGACACGGAATTTGAATACGCCCTCATCC
>OHGH01000719.1_pt1 | contig 15493 bp, 17 predicted proteins | sample 1567801 | NCBI WGS metagenome assembly OHGH01 (sample SAMEA3879519, study PRJEB24766) | human gut metagenome | biome: human-associated habitat; feature: feces | place: USA | collected 1985/1987
TTAATAATTAGTTTTATTTCTTTAAATTTGCGGTGCAAAGGAATGAATATTTATCGTTTTGCGCAAATATTTGACTAAATAAATGCAATGTTTTGCACATTTTTCACTGTTTTGTGCATTGAAATCGAGAGTTATGAAGAAAAACATCGCTATTTTCGCTTCCGGTTCCGGCTCTAATGCCGAGAATATTATCCGGTATTTCCAAAAGAATGACTCTGCTCTGGTGTCATTGGTGCTTTCCAACAAAAGTGATGCCTATGTTTTGGAGCGTGCACACCGTCTAGGAGTGCCCTGTAACGTGTTTACAAAGGAAGATTGGATAGCCGGAGATGAAATTCTGGCTGTTTTGCAGGAGTATCGAATTGATTTTATTGTGCTGGCAGGATTCCTTGTCCGCGTGCCGGATTTACTTTTGCATGCTTATCCCGATAAAATCATAAATATACATCCTGCACTTCTTCCGAAGTTCGGCGGGAAGGGGATGTATGGAGATCGTGTTCACCAGGCTGTGGTTGCTGCCGGTGAAAAAGAAAGCGGTATTACTATACATTATATTAATGAACACTATGATGAAGGAGATACGATCTTTCGGGCGACCTGTCCCGTTCTTCCGACAGATTCTCCTAGGGATGTCGCCGAGAAGGTACACGCTTTAGAGTACGAACATTTCCCACGAGTAATAGAACAGATTATAACGACGTTATAATCCCCACACTAAATTAGTCTTCTAAACTGTTATGTTGTTCAATTCAATAGAATATGTAATATTCTTGCCATTGTTTTTTATCGGATACTGGTTTATTTTTAAACGTTTGAAATTACAAAATATATTTGTTGTAATCAGTAGTTATATCTTTTATGGTTGGTGGGACTGGCGTTTTCTAATTTTAATAGCATTTACTACTTTGTGTAGTTATGTTAGCGGAATCCTGATAGAGCGGCAAGAACGTCGTTTGATTCAACGATGGATATGTGCGGCTAATATTACATTGAATTTGTTGGTGTTATGCATATTTAAGTACTTTAATTTCTTTTCTGAGAACTTTGTGTCCTTATTTGAGACTTTCGGGATTAAGTTGGATTGGGTAACATTAGATATTCTGCTTCCTGTTGGAATCAGCTTTTACACTTTTCAGGCTCTCAGCTATACTATTGATATATATCAGCATAAAATGAAACCGACATATGATATGGTGGCATTTTTTGCTTTTATCAGTTTCTTTCCTCAATTAGTGGCAGGTCCTATCGAAAGGGCTACTAACTTGTTGCCGCAGTTCTTGAAAGTTCGCACGTTCGATTATGGACAGGCAGTAGACGGAATGCAGCAGATACTGTACGGGTTATTTAAGAAAATGGTGATAGCCGATAATTGTAGCCGATTGGTCGATATCGTTTTTAGCAATTACCAACAGTTGGGAAGCATACAACTATTTTTAGGAGCTGTCTTCTTCACCTTTCAAATCTACTGTGATTTTTCCGGTTATTCGGATATAGCTATCGGTACAGCCAAGTTGCTCGGGATTAAATTAATGAAGAATTTCGATTATCCGTATATCTCGCGTAATATAGCGGAGTTTTGGAGAAGATGGCATATTTCGCTAACGACATGGTTTAGAGATTACATTTATATTCCTTTAGGCGGAAGCCGGGTAGGGAAGTGGAAAAGTGTGCGGAATACTTTTATTATATTTCTCGTAAGCGGCTTCTGGCATGGAGCTAACTGGACATTTATTTGCTGAGGACTTTTCCATGCTTTATTATTCCTGCCTTTATTACTGACTTCTTCCAATAGAAAATATCGTGGCATTGTGGCAGAAGGAAAACTTCTTCCTTCCTGGAAGGAGGCTATTCAGATAGGAACAACATTTTTTCTGGTAGTAATCGGCTGGATACTGTTCCGGGCAGAAAATATGGAACAAGCTATCGGCTATATCGGACGACTTTTTTCTATGCAACAGTCTACCGGCAATATGCCTTCCCACTCTTTGGAGGTAGGATTGTATATTCTGCTTTTCTGGATTTTGGAATGGTTTCAGCGAGATAAGCCATATGCGTTGCAGATTCAGTTTCTAAAAAGTAAATCATTGCGCGTTGCTATCCTGACGTTTGTAATCTTATTCATAGAGATAACCATGGGTAAGTCCTCGGAGTTCATTTATTTTCAATTCTAAATAAGGAATATGAGAAAGTTCTTAAGAAATCTTCTTTTAGCATTAATTCCCGTAGCTGTTATTAATGCATTGTGTTGGGGAACGTTGGTCTTTTTAGCATGGCAAGATGATTTGACATATGTGAATTATGCGTCTGCACTGGATAAAGAAAAGCGTTTGGAAGAATTGGGAAATCAGTCCCGCTTGCTAATAATAGGTGGTTCTAACGCCCGCTTTGGCTTTGATTCTTCCATTCTGAGAGATACATTACATCTGGAACCTGTGAATATGGGAATACATATCGGGTTGGGATTGAATTATATGTTTGAGGAGGTTTACGACCATTTACGAAAAGGAGATGTGTTGCTCGTTTCTGCAGAATATAATCATTTTCTTAAGGAGGGCAGTTATTATGGGGATGAAGGTCTGACTGATATGTATCTGATAAAGCATGAATGGGGAAAGGCCTTATATAATATGGTAAATACACATAATTTTTTTTCGATGTATCGCTTGATTCGTAAACGTGTAAAACGGATAGGTATGGATATAGAAGATATACCGGAGAATATGGAAGTTCGTACCAAATATAATGAATATGGTGATTATACCGGACATTATAATCTATCTTCTGCCAGACATTGGGACAGTGCCCCATTACCTATGGTATCACCCGATGAAAAAGTTTTTATAGATTTAAAAGAGAAAATATCTATTTTAAGTGAGCGGGGGGTGACTATTTTCTTCTTGCCTCCTCCATATTGTCGTTCTTCTTTTCAAAATGATTCTTTGGCCATTAACCGTATCTCGGAGAGTTTGAAGGCTATAGGCTTTCCTTATTATTTGGAACCTTCCGGTTGTGTTTATCCTGATAGTATGTTCTATGACTCGCGTTATCATCTGATTAGGGAAGGTGTGGTGATGCATTCTCGGAAGATAGCAGGTGAGTTGAAAAGAACTTTATAAATATATGTGAGAAATTGTTTTATTCGATTTTTATTATGTAGGCTTTTTCTTCTCTTCGTAACGGATAGTTTCCCCGTAATTCTTCAAACAGTTCCGGTTGAGCTTTCAGCCGGTCGCTGTCTTCGACAGGGTTATATATTTGGAGCAATGCTTCTTCCTGACTTTGTGCATGAATGATAGGAGAGGTGGGTGCGGGAGCGTTAATTTCATACTTTCCCTCTATATGGAAGAACTTACAGATTGCATCCAGCGACATTCGCGTTGCGTTAGCCTTGCCGTCAGCGGAATATCCGGCAATGTGTGGAGTGCCGATAATCACTTTCTCTAATAATTCACGATTGATTTCCGGTTCGTGTTCCCATACATCAATAATAGCGTCTGAGATAGAACCATTGTTCAATGCCTTCAAGAGAGTGCCCGTGTCGATAACTTCTCCTCGTGAAGTATTAATGATAACAGGTTTGCGTTTTAGCGAATTGAAGAAATCTTCATCTGCCAGGTGGAATGTTTTGTATTTGCCTTCTTTATATAAAGGTACGTGAAAAGTGATGATGTCACATTCTTCCGCTATCTTATTTAAAGAGGTAAAGGATTCTTTTCCTTCTTTTTCTTCCCGTGGCAGATCGTTCAGTAGAACGCGTATGCCGAAGTCTTCGGCGACTTTGGCAACTTTACTCCCCACATTTCCTACTCCTACGATTCCAATAGTCAGTTCGTCCAGTTTCTTATTTCTGAGAGACTTCCATATCAGGAGTGAAGATTGAATATATTGGGCAACAGAAGCTGAGTTGCAACCGGGTGCATTTGTCCATTCGATACCTGCCCGCTTACAATATTCAGTATCGATATGGTCGAACCCTATGGTTGCTGTAGCTATAAACTTTACCCGGCTGCCTTCCAGTAATTCCTGATTGCAGTGAGTACGGGTCCGGATAATCAGCGCATCTGCGTCTTGTACCAGTTCCGGAGTAAAATCCTTTCCGGGGGCGTAGATTATTTCGTCGGCTATTGTCTGGACAGCCTCTTTTATATAAGGTATCTTATTATCGATAATAATTTTCATATACAATCTGTATTTAGTTCCCACAAAGGTAGGAAATAAAAAAGTAAGAAAGGGTTGCTTGTCTGAAAAATATTACATAGATTTGCCCTATTATATATCTATAAGCTAGTTAAGATTATGACATTTAGTAACCTTTGCAACGAGATTTTTTGGAAATCGACGACTGATTACCACGTAATGGACAGTGTAGATGCACCGATGAACAATCCTTACGAGTTGAAGACGATTGAGTATTATTTATACTTGAAAAATTGGATCGATGCCGTTCAATGGCATTTCGAAGATATTATCCGTGACCCTCAAATTGATCCTGTAGAAGCACTGGCTTTGAAAAGAAGAATTGATAAGTCCAATCAAGACCGTACTGATCTGGTTGAACTGATTGATAGTTATTTTTTGGACAAATACAAAGCTGTTAAACCGCTTTCTGATGCAACTATCAATACAGAGAGTCCTGCATGGGCAATTGACCGGCTTTCTATTCTTGCGTTGAAAATTTACCACATGAAGCAGGAGGTGGAACGTACGGATACTACCGAAGAACATCGTGAGCAATGCCGGACCAAGCTGAATATTCTGTTGGAACAGCAGAAAGACCTTTCTTCTGCTATCGAACAGTTGTTGGCAGACATTGAAGCCGGAAGAAAATATATGAAAGTATATAAACAGATGAAGATGTATAACGACCCGGCGTTGAATCCGGTGCTTTATGCAAAAAAATAACGAATGGCGCGTATTCTCATTATCCGTTTTTCAGCCCTTGGCGATGTAGCCATGACAATACCTGTGATACATTCGCTTGCTGTGCAATATCCACAGCACGAAATCACTGTATTAAGTCGTGCCGTATGGCAACCTCTTTTTCAAAGTTTGCCTGAAAATGTGAATTTTGTCGGAGCTGATCTGACAGGTAAGCATAAAGGGCTATGGGGATTGAACAGCCTTTATTCGGAACTGAAAAGAATGCATTTCGATTACGTGGCGGACTTTCATCACGTACTTCGTTCGAAATATCTGTGTCTGCGGTTTCGCCTTGCCAATATACCGGTTGCTTTCATTTGTAAAGGGAGAGCCGGAAAAAAGAAACTGGTTCGCCGCCGTCATAAAGTGCTGGAGAACCAGAAAAGTTCTTTCCGTCGTTATGCTGATGTGTTAGAAAAGTTGGGACTGCCGGTTTTATTGAACTTTTCTTCTATTTATGGAGAAGGAAAGGGTGATTTCGCAGAGATTGAACCGATGACAGGACCGAAAGGAAAACAAAAATGGATCGGTATTGCTCCTTTTGCCAAGCATAAGGGCAAGATTTATCCGTTAGAATTGCAGGAACAGGTTGTTGCTCATTTTGCTGCTAATCCTGCGGTGAAAGTTTTTCTGTTTGGCGGTGGGAAAAGCGAACAGGAAGTCTTTGACTCCTGGATTGCCAAATATCCTTCGGTGGTTTCCATGATCGGTAAATTGAATATGCGTACGGAACTGAATCTGATGAGTCATCTGGATGTGATGTTGTCTATGGACTCTGCTAATATGCATTTGGCATCTCTGGTGAATATACCTGTGGTTTCCGTTTGGGGAGCCACTCATCCTTATGCCGGGTTTATGGGGTGGAAACAATTACCGGTCAATACAGTACAACTTGATTTATCCTGTCGTCCTTGTTCGGTTTATGGACAGAAGCCTTGCTGGCGGGGCGACTATGCTTGCTTGAGGGATATAACTCCCGAACAGGTGATTGCAAAGATTGAGGGAATCATTGATTAATCATAAATAGCTTTTGAATGTATATGAAAGAATATGACTATCTGGTAGTTGGAGCAGGGCTGTTTGCGGCTGTGTTTGTTCGTCAAGCCATTGATGCGGGCAAGCGCTGTCTTGTTATAGATAAACGTAGTCATATCGGCGGAAATATCTATTGTGAGAATGTAGATGGCATTCATGTACATCTTTACGGAGCGCACATCTTTCATACAGACAATAAAGAAGTCTGGGATTATGTGAACCGTTTCGTAACATTTAATCGTTACACTAATTCTCCATTAGCTAACTATGAAGGCATATTATATAATCTGCCTTTTAACATGAATACTTTTAATAAGTTATGGGGAGTTAACACTCCTAAAGAGGCTAAGGATAAGATTGAAGAACAACGTAGCGAATATGCACATATCCAGGCTCCTGCCAATCTGGAAGAACAGGCTTTGACGCTTTGTGGAAAAGATATTTATCAGAAACTAATCAAGGGATATACGGAAAAACAGTGGGGGCGTCCTGCAACGGAGCTTCCGGCCTTTATTATAAAACGACTTCCTTTCCGTTTCGTTTATGATAATAATTATTTTAATGACGAGTATCAAGGCATTCCTAAAGGCGGATACAATAAGCTGATTGAAAGTTTGTTTGAAGGAGCTGATGTGCGTTTGGGGACGAATTATTTTTCTGCTCGTGAAGAACTGGATTCGCTGGTGGATAAAGTATTGTTTACCGGATGTATTGACGAGTATTACGATTTTTGTTTCGGGCATTTGGAATACCGTAGTCTTCGTTTTGAACACGAACGTCTGGAAATGGAAAATTATCAGGGGAATGCGGTCATTAATTATTGTGAAAGAGAGATTCCTTATACCCGTATTATCGAACATAAACATTTCGAATTTGGTAAGCAGCCGCATACGGTGATCACCCGCGAATATCCTTCTGCATTCACTCCCGGGGACGAACCTTATTATCCGGTGAATGACGAGAGAAATATGCGGTTGTACGAGAAATACAAGGAGTTGGCTATACATACTCCCGGAGTCTTGTTTGGCGGACGTTTAGCTCAATACGCTTATTTTGATATGGACGATACAGTGGCTGCCGCATTGGTTTTGGCGCAAAATGAACTATAAAATATCATTCCTATGATTTGTTATCTATCAAGAAATTACCGAGGTGTCGATAATGCCGGAAATAAAGCAAAAACAGACATTGAACAGATAATGGAGTCGCATGGCTTCCGGAATGTCGGGCTGAAACAAACCCGGTATAGAAATGTCGTTGTAGCTTTTTGTCGTACCTTATTCAGTGTGCTGAAGAGTATTCTCTGTTTGCGTAAAGGCGATGTGCTGGTACTGCAATATCCTTTGAAGAAATATTATGCATTTGTCTGCAATATGGCTCATCTACGTGGCTGCAAGGTGGTGACGTTGATTCATGATTTGGGTAGTTTTCGTCGTAAGAAGCTGACTATTCCCCAAGAAATAGCGCGCTTGGATCACTCGGACTGTGTGATCGTACATAGCGAACGTATGAGGGACTGGCTGCTTGAACATGGAATTAAGGCCAAGCTGCAGATATTGGAGATATTTGATTATTTATCCGATAGCCAACCTGTTGCCGGCAATGATGTGCCGAAATCACCGAACCGCATCCTGTTTGTCGGTGCTTTGTCTTCTTATCATAATGATTTCTTATATAAACAGGCAAATTCTCCCCGTTCTTATGATATAGTGCTCTATGGAAGTGGTCTTGAAACCGAAAAACTGGAAGGAAAAGTTGATTATAAAGGCTTTGTCTCTTCGGACGAGCTGATAGCGACGGCAGAAGGCGAATATGGACTTGCCTGGTATGGATCTTCTTTAGAGGGAGGAAGTGGTGCTTTGGGAGAATATCTTCAATATAACGCTCCTCATAAAATGTCTCTCTACATACGTTGCGGTCTTCCGATTATCGTTTGGGAGAAAGCCGGGCTGGCGCCTTTTGTGAAGAAGAACAATGTGGGTATATGTATCTCTTCTTTGACGGAACTTGAAGATATTTTACCTAAAATAAGTGCAGGACAATACATGGAAATGAAGAAAAATGTATTGCAAATAGCCGATAAACTTTCGCATGGATATTATTGCTTTAAGGCAATAAAGCAAGCCTGCGCAGACTTGGGAGTCGAAATAAAGGGCTAAATTGTCCCCTTTTATCTTAGTTTTGCGATAAAAGAAAAAAATATAGTCGGAATATGCCCTAATTTCTTTATCTTTGCACAATCTTTGTAAGTAGGATTTATAGAAGAGTGTAATGAGAGTGATTGTAAATCCCAAGTACACACATTTGCAAAAACAGATAGAGGAGATTCCCAAGTTCTTTGCGGATGAAGGAAAGGTGGTGTATGATGGGCGTAATATTCTAAAACGGATTAGTCTGGATAACGTTGATGTTGTTGTGAAAAGCTTTAAAAAGCCTCACATCATTAATCGTGTTGTCTATTCATATTTCCGCCAATCCAAAGCTGCCCGCTCCTATATCTATTCCATGGAACTTCAGAAGCATGGTTTCAATACTCCGGAACCGATTGCCATGATCGAACAATTTCAGAAAGGTCTTCTTACAAACAGCTACTATGTTTGTTGCTATGACAATGGTGAAACCGTTCGTTATTTGATGGACGGTAAGGTTGAGGGAAATGAAGACAAGTTACTGGCGTTCGCGCGTTACACTTTTGCATTACATCAGGCGGGTATTTTACATTTGGACTATTCTCCCGGCAATATTCTGATTCATCAGAATGGAGCAAATGAATATAGCTTCTCTTTGGTTGATGTGAACCGTATGCAGTTATTACCGGAAATAGATTGTGATAAAGTTTGCCGTAATATGTGCCGTCTGTGCATATCCCGGGAAGTGCTGGCATATATAATGACCGAATATGCTTCTTTGCGGGGTTGGGATGTAGCGGCTACTGTCAAGCTCGCTCTTTATTACAGTGATCAGTTCTTTACCCACTACATTTACCGTCGTGCAGCCCGAAAAGAGAAGTCAAAACATATCGTTTCGCATATTTTATTGTTCCGCTTATGTCGCTCTACGCGTAAGTTCCTTTCCTGGGAGCCTCACTTCTCGCATTATTTATTAGCGAAGGAAAAACATATTTATGATACCTACTTGTGTAAGTATGATTATTGCGATTTGCTATCTTCTGACTATCGGTAGTTAATTTACTTTCTTGTTGCCTCGAAGAACAACACTCCTGATCTTGTGTCTGAAAAATCCTTTTTGATTTCTGTATGTGCAGTTGTGTTTATCAAGAAACGCAGAAATAACCTCCTCGTCATCATGTAGGTGATAAGTACAGATGGCGAAATCTATTTTCTTGCAATCCCGGAAAAGCTGTTCACATCCGGCCAGCGCACGGCGCTCAGCCCCTTCTATATCCATTTTTATAAATAGATGCTCGTCCGGTTTGTCTCTGAAGAAATCGTCCAGTTTCTGTTCTTTGGGAGAATTACGGTTGCTCACATACTTCTGAACAATGGTTACCTTGTCTTTCCATGGCTCAAAAGTGGCCCTGATAGCTTCCAGCCACGATTCGTTCTGCTCAAATAAATAAACATGTTTGGCTTCTTCGATAATCTCCAGCGAAGAATATCCTTCGGCACATCCCACGTCAACAAAAACCTTTCCCGTTACGTCCTTATTATTATTGAAATAATGGTGTGCGGAGCGTTGGTCTTGCTCTATCATCAACGCCCTGTAATACTTCTGGATTTTATGGGGAGGTGTTGTTCTTTGGAAGTACAGGCGTTTACCATCCTCCTTTAGTACATAATACAAATTCCTATTTTCGTCTTTCCGTACATCGACAGGCATACTCAAATACTCATCTTTGAATTCGTATAAGTGTCTTGAATATCCATGTTTTCTGATGTATTTATAATACTTCAGATAAGGAGAATCCGGCTTATACCCTTTCATAAAATAATATGGAAGCGTACCATATATAAATTTCTTTATTGAGTGTTTAAGTATGTTCATCGTATTAGTTTCTTGTAGATGTTAATAATTTCTTCCGATTGTTGTTTCTCAGAGAACCGTTTCGCGAATTCCCGTCCTTTCTCCACCATGTTCTTCCTTTTATCGGAATTTGAATATATTTGTTTAAATGCATCAGCCAGTCCGGTGATATCATCCGGGTTTACGTAGATAGAGTCGGGCCCTCCGGCTTCTTCCAGACATGAGCCTGTGGCGGCTACCACAGGAATACCCGAATATAGTGCCTCTATGATGGGGATACCGAAACCTTCAAAACGGGAAGGATATACAAAAATCTCTGCTGATTGATAAAAAGCGGGCAAATCGTTGAAAGGGACATTACTGATAATATGCACTCTTTCGCCTAAACCGTTATCTTTGATAAACTGTTCAACCTTTTCTGTGTAGCCTGTACGGCGTCCTACGATAACGATATGAATATGTTGCGGCAGCATAGGCAATGCCTGTACTGCTGCAAGAATATTTTTTCGTTCTTCAATGCTGCCTACATTAAGTATATAGTGGTCCGGCAGCTGGTATTTTTTCCGTACCTCCTCCTTTTTTTCTTCCGTCACCGGATGAGTAAATGAGACGTCGCATCCTTGATAAACGACTTCTATTTTATCATCAGGGATGTTGAAGTATCGGATAATATCCCGTTTGGTACATTCACTGATAGCAATTATCTTATCAGCATTTTCGCACGCTTTACGGAATTTGTATGTATATATTTTCCTGTCAATAGATTGGTAATATTGCGGATACCTCAAAAATATCAGGTCGTGGATAGTTACAATACTTTTAATGCGACTTTTATGGATGTTGAGAGGAAGCTCGTTACTGAGTCCATGGAATAATTCAATACCTTCTTTCTCCAATTGAGAGGTGATTCCCCATACGCGCCACAATGAACTTAGTTTTTTCCAAAAAGAAGTAGCAGGATAGGCGAGAGTGAGCTGCCGGTATTGTCCGGTTAATAGATTCATCCTTTTGTTTTCCCGTTTTTTAGGTGCATACAGGACATAGTCATTCTCCGGATAGAAGTGGCAAAGAATATCCGCTACATAGCGGCTATAATTACCTAACCCGGTGAAATTCTGCACTGCACGTTTTCCGTCAAAACCTATTCTCATCTCTGTTGTTACCTACTGCTTATATGGTTTATAATTAGACTTCAAAATCCCGATAAGGTTTATTCAAGTCCAAATAATGAAAATTATGTTGTCTTTGTCCACTCTGTTTGGGAATCGTCATATAATCCCCATATTTCTGAGACAGATATGTGTCATATTCCTGTACGCCCCATACTTCTTCGTTCTCGAACAAGACAGGGGTAGGAACTCCCAAAATCTTTTTTGGCATGATTCCTTTCATGCCGTCGTCATAGTCACAAATAAGATCACTCTTGTCAAAGTCGTATTTGGTCATAACCTCTCTGATGCTTTTCTGTACTTCGGTGAGTGTGAAAAACTTCCTGCATAGTAATGGTATCCATGAACTTGGCCCCTTTCCATGCTTATACGGGTCGCGGTGAATCAGGTAAAGAACCCGTTTGTAAAATTCATATTTGGCAAAATGCATTCTTTGTGCCATACGGCCTGTCGGCACACCGTCCAATGGGAATACATCAATATATACGCCTCCCAGATATTTAAGATGCATACGTTCAATTAATGTTGTGTCGGCATCCTGTATCTTGGCAAACGGAAGCGGGTATTCTTTGTCATTCTCAGCGCATACGGCTTCGTATGGCTCCGGCAACCATTCCTTGGCATTAGTCATTAATAGATCATAGTCTGCCCGTGGCATACCAATATCCAGATCATCATCCCAGGGGATAAATCCTTTGTGGCGTACAGCTCCCAACATCGTACCTGCCATGATATAATATCGCAGGTCATGTTCTTTACAGACTTTATCTATTGCTAGTAAATTCTTTAAGATGCGAAGCTGTAAGGGGCGAATATCGTAAGTGGCCATTTCTATTCAAATTTTATATTAGTAAAGACTAGCCGGAATCAGCTTCTGTGCTTGTTGGAAATCTTCTACCGTGTCCAGCTCTGCCGAAAAGAATTCGGTGGTGTCCATTACGTAGAAACTATATCCTTGTGGAATCAGTCTTTCAAACGCCCGTTCATAGAAAATATTGTCCAATCCTTCTGATAAGATCATCATCTCCAGTTCACGGAATAACGCTTGTGTGTATGCTGCCGACATCTTTTCAATACCTATTGATTCACCGATTGCATCAGGTATAGAGCAAACCTTACTGATTTCCACTACCTTTTGTTCATTGTCCACAATAACCTTAATTTCTTCGGCACCAAGTTCGTGGCGGTTGAGTGCCAATACATCGGCTTTGTCCGACCGGAGCAACTTCTCTACGATCTGGGGATCAAATACGATGTCACTATCCAGAAGTAATACCTCTTCCCCTTCCGTATAAGGGCGGGTCAGCCACAAAGAATAGATATTGTTGGTTGATTCATATTTATCATTGTAGATGAAAGTAATACTTTGAGCCGGATAATGAGCTTGCAGAAAGTCGACTATTTGTTGCTGGCGATATCCGGTGACAATGATAAATTCGTTAAAACCATTTTGTATTAAAGCGTCAAAAGCCCTTTCCAACAAACAACGTTCTCCTATCTTGAGCAAGCATTTGGGAGTTGTGTCGGTCAGTGGGCGTAGACGTGAGGCTATTCCTGCGGCTAGTATTACAGCTTTCATTTGGATGCGATTTCTTTGATTGTATCTATGACGATCCGGTTCTGCTCAGGGCGTCCCAGCGTGATGCGCAGATGAGTGTTGATATCCGGTTCATTCATAAATTTCACTTTATAACTCTGTTCGGCAAACGCTTTTTGCAGTGCTTCTTTTAATGCAATCGGATATTTGATTAAAATAAAGTTGGCTACCGATTCGTATACCTTAAATCCGGGCAGCACACCGATTTCTTTTTCATAGCGGGCACGATCTTCATTCATCAGTTTGGCGATGTTACGGTAGTGTGCATCCGATTTGAGTGCTGCAATAGCTATGTCTTCAGATATCCGGTTGTATCCCAGATATTTGTTGCTGTATTTGCTAAATTTTTCCAGTTCTTTACTCATGAAACCGAATCCCATGCGTAACCCCGGCAAGCCGTAAAACTTGGATAAAGTGCGGGAGATGATCAAATTCGGATATTTGTTCACCAGCTCTTTGATATATCTTGTGTCTGTTGAGACGAAAGAGGCGTATGCTTCGTCAATCAAGACCTTCGTTTTGGCAGGAACTTCAGCCAGCAACTCATCCAGTTCTTCCGGAGTCAGACCATTCCCGGTAGGATTATTGGGCGATGCAAGCAGTAAAATCTTCGGATTTTCTTTTTGTATCATATCTTTCATGGCGGCGAAGTCGTACTTGAACGTGTTTCCGTCTTCATAAAGAGGATATTGTAAAGTGCGACCGTTCACTTCATCTGCGATAGACTTATAATACCACCATGAGAATTTAGGAATCAACATCGTTTTATTTCCGTCTTCTTCTGTGAGGAAATAATGTACGGCCTGTTTCAGAATATCCTCTCCGCCGTACCCTAATAAAACTTGCGTCTCGTCTATATCGTATAATTCAGATAAGAAAACGGATAAAATGCTTTTTTTGCCTTCATCGTAAATACGGGTATAAAAGCAAAGTTTATTTATATCGAAGTTTTTGAGTGCTTCTACTACTTCTTTTGATGGGCTGTAGTTAAATTCGTTTCTGTCTAAAAAGTTTAAATCTTTTTGTCTCATATTTATTTTTCTATTTTTTCTCTGTAAGATACTGGTTAACTCCTTTGGAGCACCAAATTCGCTTTTCATCAATAGTTCTCTGTAGTATCTCGTTATTAATATTAAATTGTGCCCGTGAATTATCTTGGTGATATAAATGGAACACAATGCCGGCATTCTTGATGATACGTTTACGTACACCTGCATTAATTAGTCTGCAGGCTATTTCGCTGTCTTCTCGTCCCCAGCCAATCATGTTTTCATCATATCCATTGACCATTAATAAATCACTTCTCCAAAAACCCATGTTACAGCCGCGTACATATAGTAGATCTGTCCGGTGGTAGTTTTGTAAGAGATATGTTAATAGTTGCCAACGTATTCCATTGAGCCGGTTATGTACTCCTTTATTACGGATTGAAACACGTATGCTTCGTTCTATTATTAATTTCTTAGAAAGTTCAGATTGTATATTGAGACGGCTACCACTTACAAAACTGTTTTTGCGTGCAAAGCGTTTGTGGTCTTTGATAAAATGATGATTCAAAATGATATCTCCATCAATTTGAATTATATAGTCCATACTGGCTTTTGCAATAGCCTTATTTCTGATAACAGTTAGGCGGAAGCCATTATCTTCATGCCATACGTGTATAACAGGTACAGTAGATTGTTTCTTGAATTCTTCCACTATTTTCCTGGTTTCTTCATTGGAACCATCATCTGCGATCAGTACTTCGTCAGGGAGTACTGATTGTTGAAGTACACTCATAAGGCAAAGGTCTAGTGCCTTGGGAGAGTTGTATGTTGAGATAATCAATGAAACTGTCATAGGTTTAGTTTGTTAGATTTCTTCAATTCCGTTATTTGTTCGGGTTATTTTTTGTTCTTTAATAGTCTTCATAAACTCTCTATGATGCGGTTCTTCCTTGCGAGAGAGCTGCTTATGGTACAGGTGATAGGCTATTGCTGAAAATTTAATAATTTTCTTTTCTATGCCTGAGTTTACTAGTCTCCAACTAAGTTCTTCATCTTCATGTCCCCATCCTTGTAAATTGTTGTCATATCCGTTAATACCAATAAGGTCTTTTTTCCAGAAAGACATATTACATCCTTTTACTCTTTTTCCTGACAATTCTTTACGAGTGGCAAACTTCGCAATCATGGGGTAAAGTCGTAAAGCATTTGTAGGTTGCTTCATTATTAACTGGAGTTTATTTATTATTGATAGTTTCCCTTTATCTAGTAAAGATGTGGTCGCTCTTACATTAAGGTTTGCTCGGGTTCCTCTAATAAAACACCCTTCCTCAGCCATATATACATGGTCTTCTATAAAATTTGGACTAGCTATGATATCTCCATCTATTTGAATGATATAAGAGGAAGATGCTTTGCTTATAGCTTTATTCAACACTATTGTTTTACGAAATCCTCTGTCTTCATGCCATTCGTGGAATATAGGAAAGGAAGCATTTTGTGTAAACTCATGTATGAGTTTTGTTGTTCTTTCATCAGACCCATCATCCGCAATGATGATTTCAGAAGGCAATATCGTTTGTCTTAAAATACTATCCAAACAGAGCCGCAAAGCCTCTGGCCAGTTGTATGTAGCGATGATTAACGATATTGTGATCCCTTTTTTCATATTCCAGATATTTTATGAAGAATAAACATGCAAATATACATTACTATCCTCAGAATAGCAATTATTTAGAGCTTTAATTTTTAATACGTTTGTGCTTATATGAGAATAGATTATTTATTTCATATAAAAATAG
>OHGH01000722.1_pt1 | contig 15429 bp, 8 predicted proteins | sample 1567801 | NCBI WGS metagenome assembly OHGH01 (sample SAMEA3879519, study PRJEB24766) | human gut metagenome | biome: human-associated habitat; feature: feces | place: USA | collected 1985/1987
CACTAAAAAGGTCAGTTTCAAAACAGAGAATAAATCCATTGAAACCATACTCAATAGTTTATTCAAAGATACCGAAATTGCGTATATTATTAAAAGTCAGAAACAAATCATCCTGTCAAAAAGGAGTACACAATCAAACCCTCAATCGGTCGGAAAAATTATAATTAAAGGTCAGGTAAAGGGAAGTGACGGTGAAGCTTTGATAGGAGCTTCCATCATATCCGACAACAACGTTGGAACAATCACGGACATTGACGGTAACTATGAGTTACAATTAGAAAAACCGACTACACTAACTTATACGTATATAGGTTATACTCCGCTAAAGATTAAGGTAAACAAATCTGAAATCAAGAACATCATTCTGGATAGTTCCAATGTTCTTCTTGACGATGTAGTAGTCGTAGGATATGGTACCCAAAAGAAAATAAATCTCACGGGATCAGTACAAAGTGTGAACAGCGAAGATATTCTCAGACGAAGTGTCTCTACAGGCTCCGCTGCACTACAGGGTGTAATCCCCGGACTTACTGCCATTCAATCATCTGGTCAACCGGGAGCAGACAATGCCTCTATCAAGATTAGAGGGTTGGGCTCACTGAACTCAGCAACCTCTCCATTGATATTAATCGACGGGGTAGAAGGTGACATGAACCGCATCGATTTGAATTCGGTAGAATCAATTACTGTATTAAAAGATGCAGCTTCTGCCTCCATCTATGGTTCAAGGGCTTCAAATGGGGTAATATTGGTTACCACAAAACGAGGTTCCGAAGGAAAAGTGAAACTAACATTTAATGGCTATATGGGTTATAATAAACCAACCACACTGCCTACGCCTACAAACGCCATCGAGTACATGCAGGCAGTAGATGTGGCACGTGTCAACGCAAGCCAAGAACCATTATACACCCAAACCATCGATATTTATAAAAACGGGGGTGTAGACAACATTAATTATTACGATACGGATTGGCGAAAAGAAGTAATCAAAGACCACGCAACCACCCAAAATTATTCTGTTAGTATCAGTGGCGGTAACAATATAACAAAACTTTTTGCTACAGCAGGATATTATGCACAAAACGGCCTTATCGATAATAACAAATTCACACGAACTTCTTTACGCGTAAACACAGACACCCAAATTAATAAATGGATGAAACTCGGAGTAGATATAGGCATACGCCAGGCTACTGCTAAATCTCCCGTAATGGATACTCCCGCCAATATCATAGGCAAAGCCCTGACCATGACCCCCATCATGTCGGGCATCAACGCCGATGGTACATGGGGGTATGGTATTAACGGAACCAATCCCATTGCTATGGTACAAAGCGGATGTACAACAAATAGTATTGCTCCCGAATATACTGCAAGAACAACTTTGTCTATCGATCCCTTCAAGGGCTTCAATATTTTCGGAGCATATTCATGGAAACGCGCAGATGGCGAAACTAATGCATTTGTAAAACCCTATCAGGTATACGAAAGTGGCGTATCAAAGGGAGAATTTCCGACGACAGGATCATCAAAATCAGAACATAGAACAAAAACAGTTACCAAACAATATAATCTGCAGGGAACTTATGAAAAGAATTTCCATAAGAACTACCTGAAAGCGTTAGTTGGATTTCAAAGCGAAGAATTACATAACACTTATCTGTTAGCCGGTCGTAAAAATTATTATTACGATGGATATGAAGAACTTGTAAATGGTGACGTTAGTACCGCATCGAATTCCAGTTCAAAATACGCATGGTCTATGCTGTCATACTTCTTTAGACTAAATTATGCATACAATGACAGATATCTGCTCGAAGTCAACGGTCGCTACGATGGTACTTCAAGATTCAAGAAAGGACATCGCTGGGGTTTCTTCCCTTCGGTATCCGCCGGATGGAGAATATCCGAAGAGAACTTCTTTGAATCGGCTAAAAGTGTAGTAAGCAATCTGAAATTAAGAGCCTCCTATGGAGAATTAGGTAACCAGGCTATCAGTGGCTATTATCCCTATGCTTCATCTATAGGAAGCACTACCACCTATGGATATTGGTTTGATAAAGAGCTTGCTGCCGGTGTCGCACAGATTCAGTTGGCTAACGAAGCAATAACCTGGGAAAAATCAAAACAAATTAATGCGGGTATCGATATTGGTATGTTTAATAACCGTTTGAATGCAACCTTCGATTATTATATAAAAAATATCACAGACATGCTTCAGCAATTCCCCGTTCCATTGTTCGTAGGAATGACGGCTCCATGGGAAAACGCCGGTTCGATGAGAAACAGCGGCTGGGAACTTTCGCTATCCTGGCAAGACCGTATCGGTAATGTAAACTACTACGTCAAAGGAAATCTTTCTGATGTAAAAAACAAAGTAATAGACTTATATGGGAAAGAGTACGTAGGCACTACAACAATCACCAAAGAAGGCGAAGAATATAACTCATGGTACGGATACGTTGCCGACGGTTATTTCCAAAGCCGGGAAGAGATCAACAACTCTCCCGTATACGGTGGTAACCCCAACAATATAAAACCGGGATATATTAAATATAAAGATATCAGCGGTCCGGATGGAAAAATAGATAATTACGACCGTACGATACTCGGCAACTCTACTCCGCGATATGAATTCGGACTGACATTAGGCGGCGATTGGAAAGGTCTTGATTTCTCCTTGTTCTTTCAGGGAGTGGGTAAAAGAGATGTATATTACTCCGGAGCAGGGGCACGTGCTTTATCCGGCAATTACACGATATATAAATATCAACTGGATTATTGGACTGAGGACAACCCCCATGCAAAATTCCCGATTTTACTTGAAGATCCCAGCGGAACCAATCCAAACAATATGATATCAAGCTTCTGGGTAAAAAGCGGAGCCTATTGCCGCCTGAAAAATATTGTATTAGGATATACGCTGCCGCAAACATGGATACAGAAAGCTGCGCTATCCAAAGTGAGAATTTATGCAAGTGCACAGAATCTGTTTACCATAAAAAACAACTTTTACGAAGGTTTCGACCCTGAAAACAGTATCGGATCAGGCGCAAGCTGCTATCCGTTGAACAAGACATTTATATTCGGACTCAATGTGGAATTTTAATTGATGAAAAAGATGAAAAAGACAACCTTATATAATTTAATAGCTACGTTTTTTATCACGATGGGTGTTAGCTCATGTGCCGATTTTCTCGACCAGGAAAACCCTGCCTACGATGCCGAAGGATTCTATGCAACCGAAGCAGGATTGAAAGAAGGCGTTACCGGTATTTATCCTCTTTTGTATTTCGATATGAACTGGGCAGTACCTGCATGTATTGTGCTCGACCATTATACGGCATACGGACTCGAACAAGATGAAAATAGTTCGATTGGTGCAGGGGGAACGTTAAATCCCGACAATGGAAAGATTCAGGCGTTCTGGACCGGAGAATATCAAATAGCCGCCCGTGCCAATTCTGTAATTTACGGTGCCAAAGATGCCGTAGCAGGAATGAGTGATGCGGCCAGGCAGTATTATGCCGAAGCACGCGTACTAAGGGCTTATGCTTATTATAATCTTATATCGGCATTTGGCGATGTACCTTTCTTTACTGCTCCTGTAACTATCGATGAGTACAAGGTAGGACGTACTCCAAAAGGAGAGATTATCGATTTTCTGATAAAAGACCTGAACGATGCTGCCGATTATCTCCCGTGGACCGCAACCCAACGGGGACGGGTAGACAAAGCCGTCGCATACGGATTGATAGCGCGTATGGGTTTATTTGGCGGAAGCTTTAATGTAGAAAACAAAGCCACCGAGTACTTCAGGATAGCCGCCGATGCAGCAAATAAAGTGATCGGTAAACGTAAATTGGCACCCAAATTCTCCGACTTGTTCAATCTGACCGGCCAGGCTAAGAGTGAAGTCCGGGACGAACTGTTATGGGAGTTAATGTATTCTACAAACGGAACGAAAAAATTGCATACAGTAGGTTATGGACATTCATCGCGTAACTATGCATCATCGGTACGTTTCCCGAGTTCTCTGATTGTAGATACTTACGAATGTATCGATGGAAAACGTATAGACGAATCTCCTCTTTATGACCCGAAACATCCTACATTGAACAGAGATCCGCGTTTTAATGCCACATTAGCAGGACATGGTGACACAATAAACTATACCATTACCGACGGCAATAACCCTCAGAAACTTATTCTCAACATTTATGATGATAAGACCCGGTTCTATCCCCGTAGAAACGCCTGGTATACCGCACCGAATGTAGATGTCACCTCCACCAGCCCATCACTCGTGAACAGTGGAGTAGGATATTTATGGCGCAAATATGCCGATGAAAATACCGAATTGCTGATGAGTTCTTCAAGCAATCTTATTCTGATGCGTTACGCTGAGATACTCCTTTCGTATGCCGAAGCCAAAATTGAACTCAATGAGTTGGACGAATCGGTATATTCGGCCATTAACGAAGTACGCAAACGCGCCGGAATGCCGGAAGTTTCGACAGATAGAAAAGGAGACCAAAACAAAATGCGACAGTTAATACGGCGCGAACGCAAAGTTGAATTGGCGCTCGAAGGATTACTCTTCGTTGATGTTCGGCGCTGGGGTATAGGTGATATGCTTAATGAGCATCCCTCTTACGGACAACCTAAACCGGACATCAGATATGAAGGATTAGAGCCAACTGACATTCCTGATTTTAAGACAGACGAACGGCACGACCTTAATGATATTCCTTCATACGAGGATTATAAAGATAAACTCAGAGTGCGCGACAGAAACAGATATTGGGACCCGAAATTCACATGGTGGCCTATCCCACGTTTGGAAACAGACCGCGACCCGAATCTGACTAACCCTGATTATTGATAATCACCATATAATACCCGTAAACTCATAGATTATGATGAAAAGTTGTTTAATATCTATTCTTGTCTCTCTCGTAAGCTTAACTGCATCGTGGGGCCAAGCCAAAGGTACGCAAATTACCGAAACCGACTCGACCGTAACACTCCGTAATAGCAAAGTGAGAGTTGAATTTCCTAAGGGCGAAGCTTTCGATATCTCGAAACTCACCCTTAGCGGAAAAGAATTAATATTGGGCAAAGGATATAATACTGTTCCGTGGACACTCACCTATAAAGGTCCCCAAGGAGAAAATCCGGTGCTTTTCCCTTCTCATGGAGAATATGCCGGATGGTCGAAAGGAACCAAAAACGGTAATACTGCCATTGCTTTCAAGTGGAACATGAGACTCACTTACAATGATTTGGTCCCGGTGGTAATGACTGTTTCTGTTCCTGACGATTCAGAGCTTGTCTATTGGGATATTCAGGCAGGAACTCCCGAAGGTTGGCTGATAAGTAATACCCAGTTTCCACGCGTAACCGTAACGCGTCCTAATGATGCCAAATTAATCACTTCAGCAGGCTGGGGTGCAGAGTACGAACTGAAGAACCCCCAAGTATATGCTTCAAGTTATCCTTCGGTAACCGGCTCTATGCAGTTGCTGCTGCTTCACAATTCAGACGGTTCAGTCTATTACGCTACCGAAGATAAAGAGGCTTGCGGAAAAGACTTCAGAGCTGCCGTAGGTGAAAAGAGTGTTACTCTATTAACAGATATTGTAGCTTCCGAAGGTTGGTCGGACAACGTAACCGAAACATTTACTGTTCCATGGTCAACAGTTATCGGATATTCAAACATCGGTTGGCAAGATGCCGCAACGAAATGGTACCGCCCTTTCACTTTTACTACCGAATGGGGAAGTAAACCTTTGGCATCCCGTAATATACCACAGTGGCTTTTGGATACCGATATCTGGATTAGAGCAAAAGGAGTAAACGACACCGTAAGAAGTGCCGTAAATAAAGCCATCGACCTGTATGGCAAAAACACCTTTGTTCACTGGTACTTCTGGCACCATTATCCTTATGATACGCATTATCCCGATTACTTCCCGCCAAAAGCCGGCTTTGCCGACATGATAGCCGAAGTAAGGAAAAGAGGGTGTCATACCGTTCCCTACATTAACGGCCGGTTGTGGGATCCTGACAGTGACAGCTATAAAACTCTGAACGGGGCTTCTGCCTCGTGCAGAAAGCCAGACGGTACACTTTATACCGAAATTTACCCAACGTCACAGGTATTAAACACCGTAACCTGTCCCGCATCCGGACTGTGGCAAAACATCATAACCGATCTTGTAATAAAAATCCAAAAAGAGTTGAAAACAAACGGAGTATATATCGACCAGATAGCGGCAGCAGCCCCTCAGCCTTGCTGGGCTACCAACCATGGACATGCCTGTGGCGGAGGTGATTACTGGCATAAATCTTACCGTCATCTGATGGACTCTCTCCGTACTCATCACCTGGAACCGGGCAACATACTTATAAGCGAGGAAAATGCGGAATGTTACATCGACATGTTCGATTTGTTGCTTACGGTCAATTCTCCTCACAACGGCTGCAAGATTGTGCCTTTGTTCCCGATGGTTTATTCCGACAGGCTCATCACTTCGGCCTATACGTATTCTCCTACCGACAGAGTGAATCGTGGTGATTTTCTGTATCAAACCATGCAATGCTTTCTGTATGGCTCCCAGTTAGGATGGGTAGACCCTACTTTGTTAATGAAAGACGAAGCCAAAAGAGAAGCTAATTTTTTAAAGACTCTTTCTACGCTACGCAAAAAACAACACGATGTTTTTGTTGGCGGAAGATATATAAAAGAAATCATACCGGAAGGAGATAATCCGTCAATAGATGTCCCCGGATTCGGAGAGATGAATGTTGTTGCCGGTTCCGAATGGCTCTCTTCTAAAGGTCAGAAAGTTCAATATTACGTGAATATGGACAGTGTCGATCATGAAATAGTATTGCCTGACCATAAAAAGATTACTGTAAAAGCCCTGCAAGGCATAAGAATAAATTTATAGAGTCATGAAAAACAGATATTCTTTACCATTATTTTTATTGAGTTGCCTCACATTCAGCTCTTTTGCTTCCAATACCTGGAAACTGCAAAATGTCGAATATCGTGTGGATACTTTATCGCACATAGTGATAGGTCCCGGAACTACCCAAACAATTTTAGCTCTGGAAGGACCGGTAAAGCTACGTGTGTTTTATACAACCACCGATATGACCAACCCGAATGTAAACCTGAAATTAATAATGGGGAAAGATAATCTGACAAGTAACGTAACCGTACCGAACATGCCGGCATCTCACAACGATCCCGAAAATATATATTTTGCCGGGGTGAATGCCGATTTCATTGGTGGTATGGGCCCTGTAGGTACAACTGTGGCAGATGGCGAACTCTATAAGAGTTATAAGGGAACCGGCTGGTATGCAATAGGTATTGATAAAGATAAGAAATTCTGTTCCGGTGCCCCCTATACGACATTTAAATTAGTCTCGCCAAATGCCGGACAGGCATCTATCAAAGCTGTCAATGCAGTACGTAGCGATAATGAACTGATATTATTCACTTCGCGTAAAGGAAGTACTACAGGTACCAAAGGTGCGGGAGTAGAAGTAGGAGCTGTACCTGTCGATGGCCCATTGAAAGCCGAGGGAACAACTAAAATGCGTGTCACCATTGCACCGGTCAAAGACGTTGGTAATATGTCGATTCCTGAAGGAGGGTTTGTCTTATCCGGTACAGGATTTACAGCAAATACATTAGCCAAAATGCAATTAGGTGAAGAGTTTGAAGTGACTCCAACCCTCTATTTTGACAACGTAGTGAAAACAGATATCATGGAAATGTGCGGCGGATGCCCGATGCTCTTACAGGGAGGCAAAATCCTTGAAACGCAAGGTGCATTGGATCATCTGGCCAACCGAGAACCCCGTACGGCAATAGGCTATAATTCGGACGGGACAAAGGCCATACTGCTGGTTGTCGATGGTCGCCAAACAGGAGTATCGGTCGGTGTACCTTCAAAAGACCTGGCTGCAATCATGCTCAATCTGGGATGTACGGAGGCTCTGAATTTCGATGGTGGCGGTTCCTCTACTTTATATGTCAAAGAATTGGGAGTGGTCAATACACCAAGTGAAGGGAGCCTGAGAGCAGTCAAAAACGGACTGTTTATCACAACTCCCGTCACCGAGGACAAGGTAATAGCAGAAATTCGCTTTGCCGACTACGCTAAAAAAGTGGAACGCAATAGTTATTACTCTCCGGTGATATACGGCTACAATGCACAGGGTGTGTTGATTGATACGAATGTAAAAGGAATCATGCTTTCCTGCAGTGCGAAATTGGGAAAAGTACAAGAAAACGGGAGTACGGTACTGTGTAATGGTACAGGTACTCAACTACTAACAGCCTCTTTAGATGAATTGACATCAACAATACTCGTTACAGTAGAAAGTTCCGGAACAGGGATAACTTCCATAGCTGATGGAGACAAGGATGTAAATATCTACCCCAACCCCATAAGAACAGGAGAGCAAGCCCATATCAATTTCAACGGAAGCGCAAAAATAAATATTTATAATGCTACCGGACAATTGGTAAACAGTTTTAATTGTGAAAATAGCGAAGACGCCGCGGTAACACTACCGACCGAATCGTTAAGCCCAGGGTTTTATATGATTTCAATATCAGGTGAAACATCCAATAAGATAGCCAAATTACTGATACAGTAATTCAATCAAAAATAGTTCTATTGTTTAACTTAAATTTCAAAGGTGATGAAAAAACAATTACTTACAGCAGCGTTAATGCTAACCGGCATGTTCGCTTTGACTCCTTCTGTTGCAGATGCGAAGTCTACTATGGATTCAAATCTTACTTTGTTATGGATGAACACGGATGTGGCTCCATTGACATTGGACGTACGCCAGGGTTTTGGTAGAGATGGAAAATTCTATCTTCAAAACAAGGCAACCAAGACAATCGAAGTATGGAATGAAACCGGGAGAATCCAAGAGATTCCTTCCGGAGCAGGTACTAACATTACTTTCGATGATGCAGGAAACATCCTCGTACGTATCGGTACATTTCCTGATCCTTTTAACAAGGATATCAATGAATTGAGAATTATTCCTGCCGACGGCTCAGCAGCGATAGATATTGCATTAAGCGGTATCACAGGAGGACGTCTCGACTTCTGGGGACATGTTCAAGGCAACGTACTTGATAAGGAAACCGGCGGTATCATATACATGGGTACCACCTATTACCCCCAGCTGGTAGAAATACCTATCATAGACGGTAAACAAGATGTGGCCAACACATACACTTACACATATGCAAGCCCCTTCGGAATTGCAGGAAACTTTGCCACTACTACGATCATCTCAGCTTGGGAAGGAAAAGAAAATGTGTCTATTTTAAGTCCGTTATTTAATAAGACGAATTGCAATTCCATCCAGAAGCTATCATTGGATGAAGATGGAAACTGGTCGCACGACTCTTATTATATAACACCCCGCCACAGCGGATGTGCAGGATTCTATATCTTCAAACTCGGAGGACAAGATTACATCGTATATCCTTCCGGCTCGAACAATGCCGATGGTTTCACCGTATCAAAACTGGCTACGAAAGCTATTTCTGATGTTGAAGATAGTGATGAATCGGTAAGAATAGCAACAAAATATTCAGAACAAAAAGATGATGGTAATCCCATGTATATCGGCAACGCTTTCTACGGAAATCATCTTTCGGCTGAAGCTATCAGCGAAACCCAGGCTCATATTTATCAATACTTCCCCAGTGGGTACATTGCAAAATATTTATTCACAGTTGAAGGTGGTACCGGTGTTGCAAAAGTAGAAGCTCCCAAAGCAACAATTATCGGTGGTAAGGGTGAAATAACCATCGAAGGTGAACCGACTTTTATCGAGGTTTATACCATTGGCGGTACTCTTATAAGCCGAAACGAACACAATGTTAAGTGCATTCCGGGAACATATATTGTTAAAACAGATAACAATGTAACTAAAGTTATGGTTAAGTAAATGGCATTCGTTCAAATATCATTTTCTTAACATAACCAGTTACACAGGATAACAGAGAGAAGAGGTTGTAGTATTTTCTTTCTACAGCCTCTTTTTATCAATCACATTTACCTAACTATAAGAAACCATCTACACCATGAAGAAAGCCATAATACCTATATTATACGCTCTCGTCTTTTCATTTGGCAACGTACTGGCCGGTAATAAGCCATTACCTAAAGATATAAATTCGATTATAAACCAACTTACTTTAGAACAAAAAGCCCGGCTCTTAGTAGGATGTACGGGTAGTGATAACGGCTTAAGCCACATGGTTGCAGGTTCCGCAGGATATACCTTTCCTATCGATTCTTTAGGCATTCCCTCCATCAACCTGGCAGATGGTCCGGTCGGTGTACGAATCACCCCTGTTCCATCGAATTGGAAATACATCATATATGATTCTTTGGGCATCCCCTCTACAGGCCCGGCAGAAAACCCGGTAAGCGGGAAATCCCCCATCCAATTAAAAAATACACCTCTTATTGCACCTGTTTCCCCTCCACTACCGCATTAGCCGCCACCTGGAATAAAGACATAGCACGACTGGAAGGCAATGCAATAGGCGATGAAGCCAGGGCATATGGTGTCGATATCGTACTTACACCGGGAATCAATATCATGCGCAATCCTCTTTGCGGACGCAATTTTGAATATTTCTCCGAAGACCCTTACCTCTCAGGCATCATGGGAGCAGCCATGATTAACGGAATTCAGGACAAAGGTATTGGGACCAGCCTAAAGCATTTTATAGCCAATAATCAGCAAACCGGCAAACTCTATAACGACGCACGCATCTCACAACGCGCACTACGCGAAATCTATCTCAAAGGATTCGAAATCTGTATAAAAAACTCCGATCCATGGACCGTAATGGGTTCTTATAACAAAATTGGGGGTAAATATACTCAGGCTAATCCGGAACTACTTCAAACAATTCTTCGCGACGAGTGGAAGTACAACGGACTGATAGTGACCGATTGGTATAAAAAAAGGGATACCGCCGACCAGCTTAACGGTGGAACAGATTTAATGATGCCGGGAGAACAATCTCAAATAGACGAAATAATAGCTGGAGTAAAAAGTGGCCGGATCAGTGAAGCTACTTTAAACAAAAGTGTAAAATATACATTGGAACTCATTTTCAAATCTATTTCTTATAAAAACTGGAAGTATACAGAAGCTCCCAACCTTTCCGAAAATGCAGAATTAGCGCGTAGTATAGCCACCGAAGGAATGGTATTACTGAAAAATGACAACTCTTTTCTTCCCATACCCAAAGGGACTAAAATTGCTCTGTTCGGTGCTACTGCATACAAGTCTATTGCAGGCGGTACAGGTTCATCAAATGTAAATAAAGCTCATATTACTGATATATCTACCGGACTTGAAAATGGCGGCTATCAACTCAACAACAGATTGAAAGGAATCTATACAAAATTCGTAGAATTCCAGAATGATCTTCTTGATAAACACCCCCAAAGTACTGACTGGGAAAAATTATCTTATAACAGGACAGTCATTCCCGAAATGGATCTGACAAAGGCAGAAAATACCATCGAACAGGAAGCTAAAAATTCTGATATTGCACTAATCGTTATCGGTAGAGGCTCCGGAGAAGAATCCGACAGAAGGTTAGAGGGAGATTTCTATCTTACTCCCGAAGAAAAATTTATGATCGATAAAGTATCCTCCCAATTTCATGCCTTAGGAAAAAAAGTAGTTGTAGTAATGAATGTCTGCGGCGTAATGGAAATGAATTCCTGGAAGGATAAACCGGACGCTATACTGCTGGCATGGTTTCCGGGGCAAGAATGTGGAGATGCCATAACAGATATAATTAGTGGGAAAGTAAACCCTTCCGGAAAACTCCCGATGACTTTCCCGACAGATTATTTCGATATTCCTTCTTCTAAAAACTTTCCAATGGTAGGAGAGACCAAGAGTGGCAAAAATTTCGATTATACCAATTATGAAGAAGATATATGGGTGGGTTACCGTTACTTTAATACAGTAAAGCAATCGATTGTTTATCCTTTCGGATATGGACTATCTTATACCAATTTCTCTTTCAGCAAACCTAAAATAGAAAGAAAAAATAATAAATGGATCGCAAATATTGAGGTGACCAATACAGGTAATGTATCCGGCAAGGAAGTGGTACAACTCTATATTTCTGCTCCTGAAACCTTCATTCAAAAACCCGATATAGAATTAAAAGCCTTTGGAAAAACCCGGGAGTTAAAACCCGGAGAAAGTGAAATAATAAAACTTCAGTTTACCGATTATGATATAGCTTCATTCGATGAAAACAATTCGCAATGGCTTACATCAAAAGGGAAATATCTCCTGTCTTTCGGTTCTTCAAGTAATGACCTTAAGGCTACCATTCCATTCAGTATCCGTAAAGATAAAACCTGGAAAGTGAATGATGTACTAAAACCCATTGAGAAAGTAAACGTTATGAAACTCTCCATTAAATAACCGGTTTACAAAAACGATTACTACCATTATTGAAAAAAGTCATAACTGATAAAAAGAAAAGAATGTTTATCACAACACTTAAAAAAAAATATATAACACTTATAGTCATAATAAGTATCCTTACCGGAGTAAATACGACACTGGCAGCTTACCAGACTGATGAAATATCAGATATGGCTCTTATCTATCAGGGAGGTACTCATCGCCCCGAATGGACGGAAGACGAACTACGTCCCTATGTCATACATACTTTTGCCGATGGACGTATGGACTGGTTTTTCGACTCTTTTTTATTTTTTGAGTTTACAGATAACTGGCAGATAGCATTCGGGTATAATTATGGAGCACGAAATGCCAGAAAGAGTGATTGGGAATGGTTACTCAACAGAATCTTTGAAAAAGGTAAATCCCTCGATGCATTGAATTCGTGTATCGAACATTATAAAACGATTATCGGAGAACCTCAGTTTAAACACAAAATAGTATTAGGGGTAGTATCGCCTATTACTGATCAAACCGATTGGGGAAACCTTGATGGAGAAATATTAAACTTTGCACATCGGAATGACCAGATAAAAGCTGCAAAATGGTACATTGACCAACTCACAGAACGATTTAACGAAGGAGCATACGAGAATCTCGAACTAACAGGGTTTTATTGGCTTGAGGAGAGCACTGCTAAATGCGGAGATTTACCAAAAGATGTAAGTGACTATATCCACCAACTGGATAAACGATTTTACTGGATTCCATACTGGAATGCCCAGGGGTATAACTTATGGAGAAAGTTAGGATTTGATACTGCTTTTTTACAACCGAATCATTTCTTTGACAAAGAGATAGCAGATGATCGCCTCCTTCAGGCATGCAATACTGCAAATAAATTCAATATGGGATTGGAAGTAGAGTTCGATAGTCGTGTATTATACGAAAACGAAGATTCATATTACAGCAGACTGGAGAGTTATATCAATGCTTTTGAAAAGAATAATGTCTTTGAAAATTCGGCAATAGCCTATTACTCAGGAACAAAAGGTATACTTGATATGTATCGTTCAAATTCTATCGAAAACACTCTTATTCTTGATAGAATAGCCAATCATATATTAAAAAGGCGTAGCCGGAGCGTAGGTATTGAAACTGCCAATGACCCGAAAACTGATGTTATTGTGGCAGGGGGTATCGGAGAATTACGTATAGAGGGAATCGCCGAATCGATTAAGATATACACTACAAATGGAATACTTGTCAGCCAAAATACCAGAAAGCTACAATGCGCACCAGGTGTTTATATAGTAAAAATTGACGGAGAAACCAGAAAAGTTATTGTACGATAATAAACTAATAGAAACTTATTTATAAAAAGAACAAACATGAAAAAGATTTTATATTTCTTAGTGATACTAATCATTGTAGCTCCTATACATCTGATAGAAGCTCAAAATAGTCAAAAGAACAAGTATAAAACCAGTAAGATCAGAGATCTTGCATTAATATACCAGGGAGGTGTACAGAGAATCGACTGGACTCCTGATCAGTTTGTCCCGTATGTCACCCATCAGTTTGCCAACGGCACGAAAGACTGGTTATTCGATGGCTTTCTGTTCCTCGAGTTTGCCGATGGTAAAGGTCATAATTATGCCTATGGATATGCAAAGAAACAGGCACGAAAAATAGAGTGGGAATGGCTTCTCGACAGGTTGTTTGAAAAAGGGAAAGCGCTGGATGCATTAAACCAATGCATTGAAAATGAGAAAAAAAACATCGGAAAACCATCCTTCAAACATCAAGTCATTTTAGGAATTGCTATACCATTACCTAAACAAAAAGACTGGGGAAGCATCGATGGAAATCCTCTTGATTTTAATCAACAGTCTGACCAGGTTAAAGCAGCCCAATGGTATATAGACCAACTCATGACCCGTTTTAAAAAAGCTAAATACAAAAATCTGGAACTTGCCGGTTTCTACTGGGTAGATGAAGATATAGCAACCTGTAAAGATCTTCCTAAATATGTAAGTCAATACATCCACTCAAAGAAAAAAGAGTTTGTATGGATCCCCTATTGGAAGGCCAAAGGATACGAACAGTGGAAAGACTTGGGATTTGATATCGCATATCAACAGCCGAACCATTTCTTCACAAAGGATATCCCTGACTCCCGACTGGACGAAGCTTGTGAACTCGCTTTGAACAATGGAATGGCTATGGAATTCGAATGTGACAGCAAGGCTCTTTACGATTGTGAGGATTCTTCGTATGACAGGATGTTAGCCTACATCGAGGCATTTGAGAAACACAAAGTATTTGAGACCTCTGCCATTGCATATTACACCGGAAGTAAAGGATTTATTGACATGTATAATTCTACTTCTCCGGAGGATAAGAAGATTATGGATCGCCTGGCACGTCATATTACTGCCCGTAGAAATATGAAAGCATTAACCAAATAGATGGACCGGATTATATTAATTATATGTATGTTTATTTCCCTATCGTCTTATTCTCAAAACAAACTGAGCATAATAACGAAGACAGGGGAAGATGTATATATATCTTCTATGATCGATGACCGTCATGTAATAAACTACTGGTTCAAAAAATGCATGGCCAATGACTTATTTACATTTTACCGTGTTTCCATTACTTCCGATTCCACTAATACTCAAATAGTAAATGAAACCTATAGCGATAATATAGGTCCATTTAACATTCTGGAAGGCGGTTGGTGTGGCGGTAACCATCTGTTCCTGGATGAAAAAACCCAAACAGCCGAAACATTTTCTATCAAATTGTATGCTGATGGGCGTAGTATCACTACTGATACTACGCTCAAAGCACATACAATTAAAATTGAAGTAAAAAATTACATTATTAACCCGCTCAGTGCAAAAGAAAGAGATA
>OHGH01000728.1_pt1 | contig 15412 bp, 10 predicted proteins | sample 1567801 | NCBI WGS metagenome assembly OHGH01 (sample SAMEA3879519, study PRJEB24766) | human gut metagenome | biome: human-associated habitat; feature: feces | place: USA | collected 1985/1987
CTCGCTTCCAGAAGAACTTCGCTAAGTTCACGGGCAACGAAGCTGGTAAGGCATTGGTTGCTGCTGGTCCTCAGTTATAATTGCTTAAAAAACCTTGATCAAAAAAGGTCAAGGTTTAAAAATATCTTTATAAAAAAGCGTGGAATTACTAATTCTACGCTTTTTTTATGATAACTGCGTTAATTTTATTATAAATGTGAAGTAGTTTTAAAAAATATTCCTACCTTTAGACCGGATTATCTGTTATAAGAAGAGCTTAAAAAGGAGTAATGATAAAAAAACTGGCACTTATTATTGGCTTTATAATTTGTTTGTCATCTTGTGGCAAGGATTATGTCTATCGGATTGAAGGGGAACTTTCTAATCTGGAAGATCAAACCGTATATGCTGTATTTGAGAAGGATAATTATAAAGTGGTTGATACAGTGGCTTGTACGAAACCCGGGCAGTTCCAGATCGATCAACATGAAGCGGGTTTCCATTGTGTGACTATCTTCTTTGCGGATAAAGAGCATTGGGTTACGGCTTATCTGGAACCGGGAGAAACCGTGAAAATCACGGGCGACGCTAACTCTCCATTGCTATTGCAGGTAAAGGGGGGACGGACAAATGATAAGTTGACCGCTTTTAAGAAAAAAATCGCTCCTTTATTGACGGAATTGACAAATTTATCAAATTCTTTAAATAGCAAGGATTTGAACGATACGATCGAGGAGACGGATATCGCCGCTCGTTTGGCGAATGTTAATATGCAATTGAGCGAGGAAGCGATCCGGTACGTGAAAGAGAACCCGAATGAAGAGGCATCCGTTGTCTTGATTCAATCTTTTTTCTCAGATCCCGATGATACTCGTAAAATTGATGAGTTGTTGGCGTTATTGAATCCAAGGTTGAAAGACTTTTATCTGGTGAAGGAGCTGGAGCAATATAGCGCCCGTGCGAAACGTACGGCTTTGGGTGCGGAAGCCCCAGATTTCTCCGTAAGGAATATTTATGGGAATACGGTAAGTTTGGACTCTTTCCCGCAGAAATATTTATTGCTGACGTTTACCGCTCCTTGGTGTGATATGTGCCAGACAGAGGATCTATATCTGGATAAGGTAGCGATGAAATATCCGAAAGATCAGTTGGATATTCTTTTGGTTAGCTTGGACGATAATCCGGATAATGTCCGGAATGTACTGAAGAAGGATAGTATAGCGTGGAACCTGGTAACAGATTCGGCCGGACAAGCGGCTATGTTGATAGATCTGTATAACGTAAGCGTATTGCCACGCTGTTTCTTGATAGATGAGGATCATAAGATCTTGATGAAAACAGAGAATGGAATCGAGATCAAGCAAACACTGGAGAACTTGTTCGACGACTGAGCGATTGAAAACAGGAGGTTCCGGTTTTAATTTGTAATTAGTAACTCAAAATTCTTAACTATGTTAGTAAAATCTTATGCCGCTGCCGTGCAGGGGATTTCCGCTACGGTCGTTACCGTAGAAGTGAACTGTTCCAAAGGTATCCAATTCTTTTTAGTCGGTCTTCCGGACGTGGCTGTTCGTGAGAGCCATGAACGCATTATCTCGGCTCTTCAAGTATGTGGTTATAAATTCCCCCGCAATCGTATCGTTATTAATATGGCCCCCGCAGATATCCGTAAGGAAGGGTCCTCTTATGATCTGCCTTTGGCGATCGGTATTCTGGCGGCGGCAGAGCAGATAGATTCATCCAACTTATCCAAATTCGTATTGATGGGCGAACTTTCTATGGATGGGAGCCTCCAACCGATAAAAGGGGCATTGCCTATCGCTATCAAGGCTAGGGAAGAAGGCTTTAAGGGCTTTATCTTACCCAAGCAAAACGCTTGTGAGGCTGCGGTGGTGAACGATCTGGAAGTGTATGGAGCTTCGAATATCAAAGAGGTGCTGGAGTTTATGGAGGGTAAACCGACATTGCGGCCTACGGTTATTGATACCCGTAAGGAGTTTTACGACCGCCAGCAATTGTTTGATTGCGATTTCTCCGATGTCCGGGGACAAGAGAACGTGAAGCGTGCGATGGAGGTGGCCGCAGCCGGCGGACATAATCTGATCATGGTAGGTCCTCCCGGAAGCGGCAAGTCGATGTTGGCGAAACGTCTCCCCACGATCTTGCCCCCTTTTACCTTGCATGAGTCCTTGGAAACAACTAAAATCCATTCCGTAGCCGGTAAGATAGGAGGTGGCGCCTCCTTGATGGTACAACGTCCTTTTCGCTCTCCCCATCATACGATCTCTAATGTCGCCATGGTAGGAGGGGGCACTTTCCCGCAGCCGGGAGAGATCAGCTTGGCTCATAATGGTGTCCTTTTTTTGGATGAGTTGCCGGAATTTAACAGGAGTGTCTTGGAAGTCATGCGGCAGCCATTGGAAGATCGAGTGATCAATATCTCCCGTGCCCGTTTCACGGTGGAATATCCGGCCGGCTTTATGCTTGTGGCCTCCATGAATCCTTGTCCCTGCGGCTACTACAACCATCCGGACCGTCCTTGCCTCTGTTCTCCCGGAGTCGTCCAGAAATATATGAACCGCATTTCCGGCCCTTTATTGGACCGTATCGATATCCAGATAGAGATTGTCCCTGTCCCTTTCGAGAAGATATCCGAGCAACAGCCCTCAGAGCCTAGTATCGCTATCCGTGAGCGGGTCATAAAAGCCCGTGCGATCCAGGAAAGGCGTTTTGCCGCTTATGAGGGTGTTTATTGTAATGCCCAGATGAACTCCAAGCTACTCCATCAGTACGCCGTTCCCGACGCTTCCGGCCTCTCCATCCTCAAAACCGCCATGCAACGTCTCTGCCTCTCCGCCCGTGCCTATGACCGTATCCTGAAAGTCTCCCGCACGATAGCGGACTTGGATAATTCGGAACATATCGAAGTTCGGCATTTGGCGGAGGCGATACAGTATAGGAGTTTGGATAGGGAGAATTGGGGAATGTGAGTATCAACTTAACTATTCCGATATTCCTGCGGGCTCATACCCACGTGGCGCTTGAAGTATTTCCCGAAAAAAGACATATTCGTGAAATTAAGCGCATAGGCTATGTCGTGTATGGAAAGGTTTGTTGATTTCAGCTGAGCCTTTGCGTCCATGATTACCATGGAGGTGATGATCTCCACGCAAGTTTTTCCGGTGGTTTGTTTGATAATGCTGCTTAGATGCGCTTGTGTGATGCCAAGCCGCTTGGCATACCATGCAACGGATCGTTGCATGGTGTAGTTTTGCATTACTAGTTGTGTGAAGTTCTTGCTGATTTGCTCTGCTTTAGAGAGATTTGCCTTGTCTGTCATTTGATCTTTATACATGGAGCTAACCCCCATTAATATACCGCCAAACAGATGATTGATAACATTCCTGTTCAATTGGGAGCCACAAATATCGTACGTCTTGATCAGCAACTCGAAATAATCTTTCAACAGAGGTAGTGCTTTTTCTTTCGGTTGATAGATCGGATTTTCTTTCACGATATAGTGCATATCTATACCCGATTTACTTGCGCTTGCCTTACTAAGGAAATCGGACGAGAATCCCATGAAATAGATTTGCAGATCTCCATCTACCTTATGAATCTGGAAAATGCTACCCGGTAAGATCGTGATAAAACTTCCTGGTTCTACCTTGAACTGCGTCAAGTTGATAGAAGCTTCCACCTCTCCTCCCAGACAGAGCACGAAGATCCCCGCTTTCAGTCGGCAGGGATAATTGGCGTAGAGGTTCAGCAATCCAATATCTCCGGCCGTGAGCTTCCCGATGACCCAATCTTGGGGCAGGTCTATTTTAGGGATGTCTTTTTCCATGTCTCTCTTATCATTCCTTAAGCATGAATACTTGGCAAAAGTAGATATTTTCAAAGACTTGTCGTGTCTTTTCGCAGAATATTTCTTGTACTTGGTAGGATTGAGCTCCACTTTTGCCGGAAAGCACATTTGTTATCGGAATTCTTTCTTTTGTGACGTTTTGATCAAAAGGTTCCGCATATCGTGACAAGACTGTTTTCTAGGCTTCCAAAAATAGCGGGAGTACACAGGTAATAATCGGCCTTTTTTGTGAGAAAACCGTGTTTTGGATACCTTTTAGGCGGCGAAAGTACGCACGATAGGTGTCGTTGGGCAACGCCGATACTGCCGTTGGGCATCGTAAGTAGCCGAGAACTGGATCGTGAGTAGTCGTGAATGGTCATTCGTATACTGGTATAACCCGATTCTTGCCCCCGGATCTCCCTTTTTTACGCTTCGAATATGAATTAGCATGAATTGTTTTCGCTAGAATAAAAGGCCGTTTTGGGCTATAGGGCTGTTAAGCAGTGGATTGCGGTTTTTTTCTTGAAAATTTGGGAGCGGCACGTACTTTTGCCCGGAATAATCGATTCTTCGGGAGTTAAGATTACAAATTGTCATTTTGCAACGATCTTTCTTCCACGTTGGGGGCGATGGCTTGTCGCTTTGTGCTATTTGAAAAAGAGAACATCGGCTTGCAAAAATCGGACATAGTGATTCTCTTAAACACTTCTGTATGTGTGGTAGTGAGAAGCGAAATCTAAAAAAAAGAATAGGTAATCATATAAACAGACCTTGTACGTGTTGTTGGGATGTTGTTCTTTTGCAGTTGAATTTGGGTTTGAATATCCTTATTCTAATAGGTGTGAATAGTATTTAAAGTATTGATATGAGAAAGATGAAGTTTACGAGTTGGGGGATGGCCTGCCTGCTGGGTGGATGCCTGTCGCTGGTCTCTTGCCAACAGGAGGAGTTGGGTGGAGTGCCTGTGACGAAAGGGACGGGGACGATCACGCTCGACTTGGTGGCTGATGCCGGTTTTTCCTCCAATAGTAAGACAAAGGCAGTAGATGAGGCTGTGTATAAGAATCTGAATCAATATACGGTGCAGATCTTGGACATGGATGATAACGTGAAAAAGGAATTTACTTATTCGGCTAATCCGGAATCTGTCACATTGGATAATGGTTCGTATCTTGTGAAGGCTTTTTACAAAGGGGGAGGGGTTACTGCGGATACCAAATCTTCCCGTGCCGGATTTTATGTGGAAGGTTCCAGCATTGTTAACGTGGAAGGCGGGGATACTTCGGTTAGTTTCACTTGCATGCCGGTTTGCGGAAAGGTGAAAACGGCGTTCGACGGGAAGATGGCCGACTATTTCGAGGATTATTATGTGGAATATAAGACGAGTTCGGCTACTGTCCGTTGGGAAAAGGTGGATACTGACCCTTGGTACTTATGGTTGCCGTCCGGTGGTGAGACCGTGACCGCTACAATCCACCTGACTGCTAAGAAGGAATATGAACCGGCCGGTGATGCGAAAGAGGGAACGGTCGTGAAAACCTATAAATTATCTCGTAATAAATCGTGGACGTTAAGCGTGGCTCCAAATTACTCTTCTTCTTTCGGACAGTTGGGTATCCAAATCAAGATTGATGAGACAACGGTGGATCATGAGATACCAATCGAGATTCCCACCGAATGGATTAACGCAACAGAAAATGAGGATAGTAAGTCATGAGAAAGCATAATATCATAATTTTTGCGGCCCTCGCTCTCGTAGGGCTGGCCTCTTGCGAGATGCGGGAGGAGATCAAGGGAAATAAAAGTGTTAAGGATACGGGCGTATTGGAGTTGAGCGTATTGGCCAAGGCACCGGTAGCCATGCAGACGAAAGCTGGGGAGGATACGGGTGCGGACGTAAGCACGAATGGGTTCCCTGTCCGGGTGTATGGCACGGATGAGGATAACAAGGAGGAGATCCGCGATTATGTCGTGGGGGAAGACTTGCCCGAGTCGATTACCTTGCCTGTGGGTAACTATAGCATAAGGGCGCATACTCCCGGTGAGTTGAAGAAGAAAATGAGCGTTCCTTATTACGGGACGGAGAAGGCTCTTAAGGTAGAGGCGAATAAAACGTTTCAAGAGACCGTGACCTGCAAGCGGGAGAACAGCCGGATACAGGTGGTGTATAACGCTGATTTCCTTGCGAACTTCAAAGTGTGGACAATCACGGTGGACGATGGATCGGAGACGGCGTTGCCGTTTACGGAGAAAGATGGGACGAATCCTGCTCCTGTTTATTGGTATTTCGAGGAGGGTGTGGAGACGGTGACCTTGAATTTCAACGCTACTTTAATGACTGGCGAAACAGTTAAGTCTCAATCGCGGACGTATTCGAAAAAAAATGCCGTGGAGGGTTATGATGACGGTTCGAATTTCTTTACCGGTGGAGATGCTTTGGTGTTTAATCTGGGCGTGGTTGAGAATGCGTCCGGGAATATTACCGGGTTTGACGTGAAGGTGGAGATCATTTTCGAGGATGAGCAGGAAGCGGTGGAGATACCGGTTGGGGATAAGCCGACGGAACCGGATAAGCCTACTGATCCGGAGAATCCGGAACCGGGGGAGGGGACGATTGTTATCTCGGAACCGAATGGTAATAGTTATTTAACGGATGGTGTACATATAAAATATGCAGCGATGGACGATGAGTCGATTGAGGGGTTACCTACGGACGTTGTGTTGAATATGGCATTCAAGAATGGGGTGCAAAATATGTATGTGTTAGCGACAACGGATAGTGAAGACTTTGCGGCTGCATTAAATACAATGGGATTAACAACAGAACCTCTTGATTTGACGGGCGATTATGCGAGAGAGCAGCAGTTAGGAAAGCTCTTTACTTTGCCTGAAAAAAAAGACAAAGAGTATTCCTTCGATTTGAATCTAGATCTTTTAAAACTGTTAAGAGCGAATGTGGGTACACACGCTTTTACTTTGAGAGCGGTTGATGCCCTCGGTAATGAGAAGAGTGTGACATTGAAGATAACCGTAACGAATAAGGAGGAATAGATCATGAAGCATTCATTCATTATTAATTGTGTGTTCTTCTTTAGCGTTCTTTTGGCTTTGGACTCTTGCCAAGGCGAGGAGTATGTAAGCGAAAGCGATGATATGGGGTATCTGAGCTTGAAGATCGGGGCGAGTGCTTCTATCCAGACAAAAGCGGATGGGCCGGCTGCGGATTATGATCCCAAGAAATTACTCGTGCAGATTCTTGACGAAGAGGATAATGTTGTGGTTAGTACGGTGGATTGGGAAAATGAGGAGTTTCGCTTGAAAGCTGGCACTTATATGGTAAAGGCTTCCTCGAACGGGTTTGATGGCTTGGCCTCTTGTGCTAAGCCTTATTACGCTGGATCGAAGGAGGTGATGATTGTTGCGGGCAAGAAAAGTACGGTGAAACTGACTTGTACCTTGGCGAATGTCAAGGTGACAGTCGCTTTTGATGAGAGTTTCTCTCGTTCGTTCGCTAGTGCGGCGGTGACTGTGAAGTCTGTCTTGGCGGGGGTTGATCCTCATTCGTATCAGATGGGGACGGATGAAGGAGATTATTACTTCCCGGTAGGAGACCTGACTGCGGATCTCAGTGTTCTTAATAAACAAAACGTGAGGTTTGAGCATCAGGAGAAGATCGAGGGAGTCAAGGCGCGTGACTATTATAAATTGACTTATAAGGTAAAGGAACAGGGTCAAGGCTCTATCACTGTGAATGCGGATGGTTCAGAACGTGTGTATGATTTTGATTTTAAGGTGTCTACCGATCCTTCGGCCGTTGTGAACGTGAAGACTGCAAGTGCATGGAGTTCATTTGCTTGTTTGGAGGGCAATGCCAAGGACGTCAAAGGAAACCCGATTGCGGCCTCTTTCTTGACGTTTGAATACCGGGAGGAAAGTTCGGCGATTTGGACAGCAGTGACGACGGATATTGCCACTGATGCCAAAGGTAATCACTCTACGATCTTGAAAGGGTTAACTCCGGAGAAGAAATATATGTATCGTTTGGTCTATAAGAATGGCAACGAGGAGGTGAGTAGCTCCGAGTCTTCTTTTACGACAGAAGTGCAACTTGCTTTGCCAAACGGGAAGTTGGATGACTGGTATCAAGATGGCAAGACTTGGGATGCTATCTCTAAGGCGGATTTTGATGCGGGAAAATATTTTTGGGATTCCAGTAACCCCGGAACAACTACGGGTGCGGGTGCAATGGTAAACAAAAATCCGACCCAAGGTGCCATTAATATTGTGCATACAGCGAATGGAAAATCCGCTAAGTTGGAATCTATATTTGTAAACGCAGTCATTGTAACTAAATTTGCTGCTGCCAGCCTTTATACTGGTTCTTATGTTAAAACTGTAGGAACAGAAGGTGCTATGATCGACTTCGGTCGTCCCTTCACCACCCGTCCAACTCAATTGACCGGCTGGTTCCAATATGCTCCAAAAGCAATAGATCATGTAGGTGAAGGTCAACCCGCAAACACTGTTAAAGAAGGAAATCCAGACCTCTGGTCTGCCTATATCGTCCTTACGAATGGCAAGTATCAGTTGGATAATACGGATATGGCAGGAACTTCCAAGGATTTCGCCTCTATCTTGAAGAGCGGGGAACCTGATGCTAGCGGCTTCGACGTGATCGCTTATGGTGCGTTGCCTGACGCAGAGTGCGTCGCCTCTTCTGAGTGGAAGCAGTTCACAATCGACCTGACCTATCGCAACTTGGTAGAGAAACCTTCCCATATCATCATCGTCTTCTCTTCGAGCAAGTATGGCGATTATTTTACGGGGGGAAATGGTAGCACGCTGTACCTCGATGACCTCGAACTCATTTACGGTGATTCTCCCAAGCTCTTAGGCTCGGGGAATTAGGCGTGTGGAAGGTCAGCGAGGTTCGTCCGGAGATATTTGAATTTAAATAGAAGGTGAATAATGTATAAGACTTTGATAGTTCCCCTATTGGGTGTATTTTTTTTGTTGTTGTGTGGTGTCGGTGAGGCACAGGCTCAACGGCGTATGCAACGTATCGACCGCGAGATACAGAAGACAGTCTTTATTCCTAAAGGAACATGGATGGCTGGTGGTACGGTATCTTATTCGGAGCATAACGAGAGTAACTTGAATTTCCTCGTCCTCAAGGATATCGAGGGGAAGGGATACGACTTTAGCGTAAGCCCTTATTTCGGTTATTTCTTTCGCGATAATATCTCTATGGGCGCACGTTTCGCCTATAAGCGGAATTACTTGGATCTGGGTAATTTCGACTTGAACTTGGGCGAGGATTTCAATATCAGTTTAAAGAATTTGTATTATCTGGAGCATAAGTATGAGGCCTCTTGCTTTATCCGGACGTATATGCCGATCGGCAAAAGCAAGATCTTCGGTCTTTTCAACGAGGCTCGCTTGACGTATGGGTATGGCACGGGAAAGAACTCTACCGGTTCCGGTGCGGAGTATGACGGCTCGTATCAGACGGTACAGAATATGCAGATTGGTTTCGCCCCGGGCATGACGGCGTTTATCACGGACTGGTCGGCGGTGGAGGTGTCGGTCGGCGTGATGGGCTTCGACTTCAAGTGGATCGACCAAGAAACAAACCAGGTAGAGGAGGGACGACAGCGAGTTTCTTCCGGAAATTTCAAGATCAATCTCTTCTCGATCAATATTGGTATGACGTTTTATCTGTAAGGAATGAAGATGAGGAATCGAAATATAATCTGTTATATAATATGCCTGTTGTCGTTGACCGCTTGCGTGATCGAGGATGACATCCCTTATCCGTTGCAGGAGGGAGCTATTCTTTCGATGACGGTGGAGGGACAGCGTGCTGCTGAGGAAGGACAGAGCGTGGAGGCTACGATCGACGCGAAGGCTCGCACGGTGGCCCTATTCGTAAACGACTCGGTGGATCTCTCCCGCTTGAAGATCAAATCCTTGAAAGTGACAGAGGGAGCTACCTTGATGGCCGATTCTGCCGCGTGTGCGGATATACTCCGTTTCCCGACAACGGGTTTCGCCTCTTTGGACAGTATCTCTTCCGATGCGAATACGCGGGTGGATTTTACCAAGCCGGTTTCTTTTACGGTGAAAACGTATCAGGAATATGTCTGGAAGGTGTCGGTGACGCAATTGATCAAACGAGAAGTGGACGTGACGGGGCAAGTGGCGGATGCCGTGATCGATCCGGTGAACCGTAACGTGATTATCTATGTATCTCCGGATCAATCGTTAAGCGACCTGCAAGTGAACAGCATGATGCTTGGTGGGGAGTTCGGGCGTGTGGAACCGGATCCTACCGATCCGGCGGAAAAAGATTATTCGAAAGGTCCCCGGCAGTTCTATGTGGGGTATAACTGGGAGGAGACGATGTCGAAATGGAATGTCTTCGTCTATCATAAGGAGAGTAACGCAAGTGGTGCGGAGGCTTTCGCGATGGTAACCCGTGCTACGCTTTCCGGAAAGATCCAGAGCGGGAAGACACCGGTCGTGGAGTATAAGCGACAGGCGGACGCAGCTTGGAGTACGTTGGCGGCTTCGGCTGTGAAGGTGTCCGGTACCTCTTTTACGGCTTCGCTGACGGGGCTGAAGGCTGCCACTGCCTACCAATACCGGGTATCGGTAGATGGAACAGCGGGAGAGGAGCAATCTTTTACCACGGCGGAGGCGGTATCCTTGACGAACGGGAGCTTCGATGAGTGGAGTTCCGTGCCCGCGGGCAAGAATACGCTTTGGCAACCTTGGGCGGAGGGAGGAACCTCCTTCTGGGATACGGGAAACAAAGGGGCTACCACCGTGGGTAACAGCAACTCTACGCCTACTACCGAGACGAGCACGGGAAGCGGGCAAGCGGCCTCGCTGGAGTCGAAATATATCGTCTTGAAGTTTGCTGCCGGCAACATCTTTACGGGTACTTACGTGCGGACGGACGGGACGAACGGTGTGTTGCAATTCGGCCGTCCCTTCACGAGCTTTCCCTCGAAGTTGCGGATCCATTATAAATACAATTGCGTTCCGATCAACAAGTCGGGCGACGATGATTTCAAATATTTGGTAGGTCGTCCGGACTCGTGCCAGGTCTATATCGCCTTGACTGACTGGGACGCTCCGCTGGAGATCCGTACCCGGCCTTCCGAACGTCAGCTCTTTGACCCTTCGGATCCGAAAGTGATCGCTTACGGCGAGCTGACGAAGGGCGAGTCTGTCACCGCATGGACGCAAGCGGATATCGTGCTGGATTACCGCTACACGAACCGTACGCCTAAGTACATCGTGGTAGTCGCTTCTGCTAGCAAGTATGGCGATTACTTCACGGGCGGCGAGGGTAGCAAGCTTTGGCTGGATGAATGTGAATTGATTTACGACTAACAATAAGGAAAACAAACGATAGGATGAAAGCAATGAGACATATTCACTTGTACATATATTTACCCTTCTTCGCCCTGCTCGCGACACTTTCCGCTTGCGTGGGCGAGGAGCTTTCTGCCCCGAAAGGGGAGGGAAGGTTGCGTTTGGAGATCGCTTCCGTAACGGCTGAGGTCTCTTCCGCCACGCAGACAAAAGCGGACGAAACTGTCACCGCGAAGACTGAACTGGAAAATCTGCCAAATGTGGAGGATTTCTCCGTGAAGGTGATCGGTGCGACGGGAGAAGTGCTATTCGATAAACCTGTAACGGAGATACCTCAAGCGGGGATTCCTTTAGAAACGGGCAAGTACACAGTAGAGGCATATTATGGCAATAATCAGGAGCCAATAACGACTACTTTGCCGAAGTATTTCGCAGGTTCTACCACGGTATCGATCATTCCCGGCGAGATCGCTACGGCTTCCATTTCGGCGAAATGGGGTTATTCCGTTGTTTATCCTGTGATAGCGGAGGATTTGGCGGCTCATTATAAATCTTATCATTTGGATGTCAAGGTCGGGCAGACGCAAAAGCAGATTTTGCTCAATACCGACAATACATTCCCTACGGTTTATCTCTTGGCGGGCACGAACGCATCGGTTCACTTGGCGGGTACGAACTATACGAATCAAGAGGTCTCCAATCCTCTATTCTCGCAAACGACCTTGCCTGCCGCTATGGAGTATACCTTGAATGTAACGCCGGATATTCCAGTGTTCTCGTTTGGGTTACGGGCGACGGCTACGCATACGAAAGATGCGAACGGTTATTTGGACGGTACCAAGGTGACGTTGTCATTGGGAGATCTCTCCGGCGTACCTACGGAATTGATCTCTACTTGGACTGCGGAGCTGGTGAACGCTTCGAACGAAGTTGTCCGCGCCTATACCTCCACAAACTTCACTGCTCCCGACGTGATGGTAGACGCTAACGCTTGGCCTTATCTTCCGCAAGGAAACTATACGCTGAAATATAAGTACATGCTAAATGGCGAGGAAGTAAGTGAGGAACAGACGGAGACCACTACGGTGCTTGTGCCGGCTCCGGAGTTTGAGGTTGCTTTCGCACCCTATACTTCTTACACGAAATACACGGAGGGAAAGATTGCCGAGGCTAATAGCTGCGAGAATAATAAGATCTATAATGTCAAGGCTTCTGTGAATATCTCGAATGATCTATTGACGAATGCGAAATATAATGGTTCGTTCACTTATTCCTATGAGGGAACGGCTGAGAATATCGCATCCAATTCTTTTGATAAGGGTGACCTGTCTGTATCGGAATGGAAACAATATGCTGTATCTGCTTCCGCTACCTTTGATGGCGTGACGAAAGAGATTGCGTTGGGGGTACATATCACGGGGTTGCCGTATGTCCCAGATACAATGATAGGGGCTGATTGGACTTTAGCTTCTGGGAATTGTAAATATGAGAATGGTATGATACAATTGGGAGGAATAAATGGAGTAGGAGAATGTACTGCTACGTCAAAGAATTTCCATATACCGAATAATGTAAATATAACATTGGATACGAATGCCACAGTAAGGGATGTTAATATATTGGGGTGGAGAGAAACAACGTTTACGGCTAGTATAAACGGATCAACTGTTGTTTCTCAACCTGGCAATAGAGATGAAAAAAATTATTCATTATCGGGAGAGGGTGCTTTCTCTAAAGATGGCAATGTGATAGTATTGAATAGTTCATATAGGATGGCAGGCCCTTGGTCGAAAGTTTATACATTACACATATTATATAGATGATAGATAAAGAAATGACAAATATGAAAAAGACATTCTTACTAGGCCTAATCGCCTTCGCATTATTCTTCCTCCCCTCCTGTAGCAACATCCTAGAGGATTCCGGAAGCCCCTCGGCTATCGCCGAGACTGGCAAGCTTAGCCTTGCCCTTGAGGCAGATGCCTCCGTCAGTGTAGCAACGAAAGCTACATCAACGGTCACGATCAGTGACGAAGTTAAAAACAATCTGGTGATCACCGGTACAAAAGGTGGCAGCCCTATTACTTTAGGTAAATCCTCCGATTTCGCTGATGGGGCCACAAGGGCCGTTCCCGCCGGTACCTATACGGAACTATCGGCTACGTACAGCCAAATGATCGGCGATTTGCAGTTCGACAGCCCCATGCTTGCAGGGAAGACAACGGAAATCGTAACCGTCACTCCCAACGCCGCGGCTGCAAAGGCCTCTATCACCGCCACGCTCACCAACTCGATCATCACGATCGATCCGGGAACGTTCGCCGAGTTGCAGAAGATGGCTACGATCACTAAGCTTTATGTGTGCACCGGTACCGCTGCCGATCCTACGAAAGAGAACCCTGAATATTCCCTGCTATCCGCTGTAAATACCCTAGAAACCGGTAAGACTTTGTTTGTGAAACCCGGTCTCTCGAATGTATATATCCGCATAGAAGGCAAGTTGATCGCAGACGAGACCAAGACATTCGCTACCTCGTCACCGATAAAGGAAAAGGATGGTACTACTACCACGGCCAAGAAGAACTACAACGTGAAATATAGCCTTTCGAATACGCAAGGTACATTGACGTTGAGCATCAATGTAAACGGAACGGTGGAGATTGTCGAGATACCGGTCGAGGTCAATCCTTACGAGTGATTGTCTCCATTTATCCAGATTCTCCGTCCGATTTCCAAGTGTAATGATATTACGTATCTTACTTTTTGTAGTAACTTTGCAAAAAATATAACATAAAGAACAAGGTATGAGACATTCGCTAATTATTCTATTCAGTTTTTCGCTTCTCTCAATCTTTATGGCCCATGGGCAATCGGAGAATGAGAAATCCAAGGGCGATTCATTCTTGTTTTCCTTTATACCCGGAGAGGCTGATCTACAAGCTACCTACGGGAATAATTCAATAGAGATGGAGCGACTCAATCGGAAAATCTGGCCGGTGATGAATCCTTTGATGGATGGGGAGTTTCATGTGCTGATCGTCTCGCATATCTATACTGAGACAGGAGCGGTATCCAAAAACGCTGTCAACACTGCCATGTGGCGGGGGAATACCGTGAGGAAATATCTGAAAAACAAATACGAGCTTGATAATAAACAAATCTCCTTCTATGTAGACCGTAGCGGGGAATGGGGGAATAGCGTGCATGTGTATCTGCTTTATTTCGCTATGCCGGAGTTTGCCAATAAGCAGATCTTTTATTCCACGGATCAGTCTATACCTGCTATCTCGGCAAGCCTAAAACGATATACGGAGGTCCCTTATATTTACGTGCTCAATGATCCGGATCTTTGCGTGGATGATGAGGTGTTCGCTTATGTCGTGATCAGCAATAAGGCCGATCTTCCTTATGAGGAAGGGGCGATGGTTCCGGTGGCTCCTCCTGCGCAGGAGAAGGTGAGGCAAACGCCGGTAGTCTCTCAACCGGCTCGGACGGAACCTGAGATTACTCGGCAGGCAACGGTAGCTGTAACCCCTGAGCCTCAAGCTCCGGAACGGCAGTCTACCGCATATCAGCCCCGACAGGCGGAGACTCGTGCCGTGACGATGGAGAAAGTCTATCCTACTTTCCAAATGACAAATTTGACTGTTAGGACGAATGTACTGCCTTGGATGACGGTTCCCCCGGGTTTAAGTGTCGGTAAGGAGGGAGCGGAATTGAAGACAGGGTCTATCATGCCAAACTTGGAATTGGAGTATATGTTTGGAGGTTGGGGTTCTGTCGTATTGGGAGGTATGTATTCTCGGTTTGGTTATAAAGGGAATCCTAATAATTTGTGGGGAGTGTCGGTGCTATCTTTGGAGCCTCGACTATGGTTTAACGATGATGGTACTTATCGGGGATTCAACGTGGGCTTGCAGATGAAATACGGAAACTTCAACGTGCGCGATAATGAGCCGTTAGGACATGGAGAGACTGGACAGTTCTTCGGTATCGGGGCGATGCTGAATTATTTGCAACCTATCTCCGGGAATTTCGCTTTTGAGGCTGGGTTTGGCTTTGGCTCACGAATTATCTTTGATGCTTCCACTTACGAGCGGGATTATGATGCACAGGTGAGCGAGACTACGGAGAATTTCTCAGCGACCCATTTCATGCTTAATTTCCGGTTGGCGCTGGTGTATAGGTTTGGATTTAAAT
>OHGH01000732.1_pt1 | contig 15377 bp, 10 predicted proteins | sample 1567801 | NCBI WGS metagenome assembly OHGH01 (sample SAMEA3879519, study PRJEB24766) | human gut metagenome | biome: human-associated habitat; feature: feces | place: USA | collected 1985/1987
CACAGACAATAAAAAAAATGATATATTCTACATTAATAGAAATAATTATTCCATATATATACGATAAATGCGTCATATTTTGTAATAACTGTCTTGGATTATCATATTTACCTCTCGATATGAAATGAACAAATTTGGTACCTGAATCAAAATACATAAAAAACCACAATAGCCCAAATATTACCATAGAAAGCAATCCCACTTTCACTGCAATCGTCTCATTAAATTTCATCATTATCGCTCCGATTATAAAGGGTGTCATGAGAGCAATCGCAGCACGCTTAAATCCCCATTTTGTTTCTGTCATCCAATAGTCCATCATCTTTCTGTAATTTCTTACAATCGCACAAATTAATTTTTCCATTTTCACTCCTCGTATATTTGTACATATTTCACAAAAGTCAAATAGATCATCGGTAATTACTTTATTGTAAAATACTTAAAATTCCTATTTCACTACGTTCTGTCTATTTTCATAAAAACTGTCGTGACACACCTTGCCTCAATCCTAAGTATAAAACAATAATAATGTGCTCCGTTTAAAACATTTTTTCTCTGTCTGCAGCAAGTATCCCATTACTAACTTATCCCCATGTTCATCAAAGGTCAATGGTTTTTTCAAATCCATAAAATCTCTCCTTAACGTAAAAAAGCTGAGCACAAGTCTCAGCTTGGTCCCCAATGTCAAAAAACACTGGGCAACTCTGTTGCATTTAGTATATCCAACCCTCAATAAACATGCAATAGTTTTTATTTTTTTTCGCATTTTCATCGTTACAAGTTCTACTACATTGCCTGTAAGTAGTCCCTTACTACTAAGGAATCCGCCCAACACCTTTGCCTTTATCCCACTTCCAGCCATGAGCCTTAGTAGTCTAAACCGTAGTAATTCCAAGACTTTCCGCCATATTATGCCGTACTCTGCCCCAGTCTGCGAGGGTATGCATTATCATAAAACTGGAGTGCCGTGGCACACAAATAATATTTTTATCATCTTCGTATAACCTCGCATAAGTCTGTATATATTGATTTTACTGGATTTCTAAGGATTCTTGTATTTCTGCTTTATCGCATATCTTCTCATAATCCGGCATAATATCGTCAGATTTCTGATATTCAATAGTCATAATTAATCCTTCCTATCCTAATAATAAACTCGTTACAGCTCCATATCTCTCCTATAACTCTGTAACCCATTTACTTAAATGAGTATACTTGACTATATTGATTTCTTCAATATTATTTTGATGTATTCAAGTGTTAAAATAATGAAAAATCCCACAGCCAATTCAATATCTTCCACAATATGCTAATGGGAACTTTTTATAAACGTGACTTTTTTTAAGGCGCATTTGCAATTTATCATATGTTATTTAATTATTCAACATTTGCCGCTCCACGACAAAAGGAAATATCGCTTACATTTGTATTATTATTGCAAAGCACCTCAAAATGATTTCGATGCGTTTTTATAAAGCCTTCTTTTTGCAGCTTTGATATCTCAGTAGACATTGCTGCGCGGTCAATGCAAAGATAATCTGCCAGCTGCTGCCTGTCAAAAGGAATATCAAAGGACAAGGACGAATGTCTGATAGATTCTGCTGACAGGTATGACAATAATTTCTCCCTTGTTGTCCGCTTGCCAACATGTGTAATCTTATCATTCAGAATCAGTATCTTATTTGCCAGTACACTGACCAGGTTGCGAATCAGCTTCTGATGATGCCCACATGCAGTTGGACAAGTAACCAGAAGCTTCTGTATATTTAAAAAAACAATCTCACAATCCTCATCTGCTACCACACTGATGTTCAGAACAGCACCAGGGCTTGCCGCATATGGTTCTCCAAAAAAATCACCAGCATGACATTTAGACAGAATATTCCGATGTCCCCAGAGATCCTCCTGAATAATAAGAACACAACCTGACAATACTAATCCCATTACCTGTGTAGAATCTGATGCTCTGAAAATATAAGAATCCTTCTCTTTAGAAACTGTTACTGCCTCTACACAGTGCAATACAGATAATATCTCATTATCAGTAAGACCTTTAAAAAAAGGACTGTTTTTTAAAATAGGTAAATATTTTTTCAAAATCTCACCTCCTGTTGGAAATCAAACATACAAGTTGTATTTATTATAATATGATTCTACCAGAAACAAAAATAAAATTCTATTAATGGAGGGTAAAATGATAAGAAAAATTATACGTATTGATAAAGAAAAATGTAACGGATGTGGTGCATGTGCAACTGCCTGCCACGAAGGTGCCATTGATATTATAGACGGAAAAGCCGAGCTGGTAAGAGAACATTTTTGTGACGGATTGGGGGATTGCCTCCCAGAATGTCCTACAGGAGCTATTTCATTTGAGGAAAGAGAAGCACCTGCATATGATGAAGATGCTGTAAAAGAAGCACAGAGTAAAATAGCTGCCAAAAACCATGCAATGTCACCTCACACCGGCTGTCCAGGATCTAAAATCATGCAGATACAGCGAACAAAAACGCCTGAGACCGCAAAACCATTTTCAGGTGCAGATTCGATATCACAACTTGAGAACTGGCCGGTACAGATCAAACTGGCACCTATCAGTGCACCATATTTTAATGGTGCAAAACTTCTGATAGCCGCCGATTGTACTGCTTACGCTTATGCTGGATTTCATCAGGATTTTATTCAGAATAAGGTAACACTAATAGGTTGTCCGAAATTAGACCAGGTTGATTATAGTGAGAAACTGGCTGCTATTATTCAGAATAACAACATTCAAAGTGTGACAATCGTAAGAATGGAAGTTCCATGCTGTGGTGGTCTGGAGATGGCAGTAAAAAATGCACTTCAAAATAGTGGAAAATTCATACCATGGCAGGTTGTAACAATAAGTATTGATGGAAAAATTATTGATTAATAAGGAGATTACTGGAATGAATAAAAAAATGTTTTGTTTTCAGTGTGAACAGACAGCCGGATGTACTGGCTGTACAGGAAATGCAGGTGTCTGTGGAAAAAATGCAGATACAGCCAAATTACAGGATGAGCTGACAGGTGCATTGATTGGTCTTGCAAGAGCTGTAGACAGTGCATCAGCTATTTCTAAAAGAACCGTACAAATCATAATTGAAGGTCTGTTTACAACAGTTACAAATGTAAGTTTTGATAATGCAGCAATCGAAGATATGATACAAAAAGTCAGAGCTGAGAAAGAACGACTGGTTCCTGACTGCAGCAAATGTCAGTCGCCATGTGGTAAAACAAACGAATACGACATGCAGCAGATATGGAATGCCGATAAAGATATCCGCTCTTTAAAATCTCTTATTCTTTTTGGTATTCGTGGAATGGCCGCCTATGCTTACCATGCAAATGTTCTGAATTATGAAGATGATGAAGTAAACCGATTCTTCTGCGAAGCATTATTTAAGATTGGTTACGAAGAAAGTATAGAAACACTGCTTCCTACGGTACTTAAAGTAGGCGAGATCAACCTTAGGTGTATGGCACTTCTTGATAAAGCAAATACAAACAGCTATGGAATGCCAGAGCCCACTGATGTTACACTTACCATCGAAAAAGGTCCTTTTATTGTCGTGACAGGTCATGATCTTAAAGATCTGCAGCTTTTACTTGAACAGACAGAAGGAAAAGGAATCAACATATATACTCATGGTGAAATGCTCCCTGCCCATGCCTATCCACTCTTGAAAAAATTTCCACACTTAAAAGGAAATTTTGGAACTGCATGGCAGAATCAGCAGAAAGAGTTTGATCATCTTCCAGCTCCGATTCTTTACACTACCAACTGTCTGATGCCGCCAAAAAGCAGTTATGCTGACAGAGTATTTACAACAGAGGTGGTTGCTTTCCCTGGCGCTGTTCATATTGATGAGAAAAAAGATTTTACGCCAGTTATCAAAAAAGCACTTGAACTTGGTGGCTATAAAGAAAATCAGACATTAAAAGGTATCAATGGAGGTACCAAGGTGACAACCGGATTCGGTCATGCAGCTATACTGTCACATGCAAATACTATAGTAGATGCTGTAAAATCAGGTGCAATCAGCCATTTCTTCCTGGTTGCCGGATGTGATGGTGCTAAACCGGGTCGAAACTATTACACAGATTTTGTTAAACAAACTCCTTCTGACAGTATCATCCTCACTCTGGCATGTGGCAAATTCCGTTTCAATGATCTTAATCTTGGAGAAATCAATGGTCTGCCACGACTGATAGATATGGGGCAGTGTAACGATGCTTACGGGGCGATTCAGGTTGCTCTGGCACTTGCGGATGCATTTGGATGTACTGTAAATGAGCTTCCGCTCTCCTTCGTTCTTTCATGGTACGAACAGAAGGCAGTCTGCATTTTGTTGACGCTTCTGCACCTTGGTATCAAAAACATCCGTCTTGGTCCTTCTCTACCTGCGTTTTTGTCTCCTAATATTCTGAACCTTCTTGTGGAAAAATATGGCATAGCACCTATCACCACACCAGAAGAAGACATCAAAGCGCTGATAAACACTCCGTAACACCAATAAAGCCAATAAAGCCGATACAGGAATAAAAACCCTGCCTCGGCTTTTTCTTTTGTCATTCTCCAGGACACAAAATATCCTCATTCTCATCATATTTTCTTCACTATTCCCACCTACACTATAGATAAGATATAAGGAGCAGAAGATCAAAACATTGTTTATGCCTGCATAATAAAACTTTTGACTTTAGAATCCACCTGACATAGATATTGATATTGATATTGATATTAATGATATATGCATTAACGATATCTATCCGACAATATCTATATTAACTAAAGAAATAATGAATGAAAGGATGAATATATATGATTAATTTAAAAAAAGTAAACAAATCATGCGTAGCCGCAGTTATTCTTGCAATGTGTCTTATGACATCAGGCTGTGGTTCACAAAACTATACAACCAACAGCAAAAATACTGATACCACTGTAACTTCCAGCATTACTGCCCAGGATACCAATGTAACTCACGCAGATGATGCCGATAACTACAAAACTGAAATAACAGGAGAATTCAGCATTACATCAACTGATGGTTCTACAATAACACAGAATGATTCCGTATATACCATAACACAGGCTGGCGAATATACCGTTACCGGACTCTTATCAGAAGGACAGATTGTAGTTAATGCTGACGATAATGCCGAAATCACCATTGTATTGAATGGTACATCCATCACATGTTCTAACGGTTCACCTATTTATATTAAAAATGCTGATAATGTAAAAATCAAATCTGAGGAAAACACTTATAACTGTATAGTTGATGCAAGAGCTGAAGCTGACGACAATTCAGACAATTCTTCCGGTGAAAATGGTAATGCTGCCATCTATGCAGCATGTGACCTTAAATTGGTTGGAAAAGGAGCATTATCAGTAACTGGCAACTATAACAACGGTATCCAGAGCAAAGATGACATTTCTATTAAAAATGTTACCATCAAGGTTAATGCTGTAAATAATGCTATAAAAGGAAACGATGAGGTAGCTATAGAATCTGGTGAAATAATAGCTATATCCAGAAAAGGCGATGGCATCAAAACATCAAACAGCAGTCTTTCAACCAAAGGAAAACAGAAAGGAAATGTAATAATATCTGGTGGAAATATTGATATATATGCTGCCTGTGACGGCATAGATGCTGCATATGGTGTAGATGTTTCAGGTGATGGAAATCTGAATATATATACAGATACTTATTCTGATTATAGTGAAGCCGTGGCTGCCGACAACTCCGGTTCTTCAGCCAGCAGCTCTGGTTCTTCGGCCAGCAACCCAGGTTCTTCAATCAGCACTCCAGATTCATCGGCCAGCAACCCAGGTTCATCAAATCAGAATCAAGGTTCATCATCTAAATCATCATCCAATGCAACTATGATGACATACACAACAACTGCCAATACAGACAACCAGAATAACAGAAACGTGGGAACTCCACCCGATATGAACAATGCTCAGAACAATGGTAACATGGGCACTCCTCCTGATATGAACAATACTCAGAACAATGGTAACATGGACACTCCTCCTGATATGAATAACAGTAGCAGCAATTCAGGCAATAATCGTGACATGAAATGTAACTTCGGCGGTGGAAACAGAGCTGCTAATGGTATGCCTGGCAATAACAGCTCAGGAAATTCATCTAAAAAGTCTTACTCTACAAAGGGAATCAAAGCCGAGAGCGAGATAAATATATCTGGTGCAGCCATTAACATAAGTTCAACTGATGATGGTATTCATGCCAACTCAGATTCTGGTGTTCTTGAAACCGGCGAAGATGGCAAGGGTATAATATCTATATCAGGTGGAACTATCACAATCTCTACAGGTGATGATGGAATACATGCAGATAAAGAGCTTAATATAACTGATGGATATATAAATGTTTTAACATCCTACGAGGGTCTTGAGGCTATAACAATCAACATCAGTGGTGGACAAAGCTTTGTATATGCAGCTGATGATGGCATTAATGCATGTACCGGAGATGGCACATCTACTCCTCTTATTAATATAACTGGTGGATACGTTGATGTAACAACCGGTTCTGGAGATACAGATGGTATAGATTCTAACGGCAACTACACCCAGTCTGGCGGTATGGTTCTTGTAAAAGGCGGCAGTTCATCAGGTCAGGTATCTGGTTCTATTGATGTTGACGGAAATATTACTATAACTGGTGGAACATGTGTAGCTTTAGGCGGTATATGTGAAACTCCTGTAAATTCAGTTAATGCTTACGTATTCAGCTCTGTATCCTTTAACGCAGGAAGCTACTCAGTAAAAGATTCCAGCGGTAATGAAATAATAAGCTTTACATTAAACAACAGTTACTCAAATGGCTGGATATGCACATCTGCTCTTACAACAAACACTGAATACACTCTTTACTGCGATGGTTCTTCATTAACAAACTGGACACAATCTGCAGGAACCATGGGTGCATCCAATGCCGGCGGCTTTGGCAGCAATCCTGGCGGTTTTAATGGTGGTGGACGTGGAGGTAACATGAATGGCGGAAAAAATATGAACGATAACAGAAATATAAATGGCAATAATACACCAAATAACAATAATGTACAATAACAATTGCAAACAATAGTTTGATTGAATTTTAGTTGGTGACGGACGGACGACAAATATAAGATACAGGCAGTCCTGCATACTATGTTCAATGCCAGAAGCTTTGATTGGATATTTCTAAGCCTTTCCATATAAACTATGTCAGCTGACGCTACCGCTCAGACGCGCCGTCCATGGCGCGGCTTCGCTGCTTCGTACATCCGTGTACGAAGCTAGCTGGTTGACTAAGGGAAAGACTAAGAACTATCACAATCAAACTTCAAGTGCATTTCGCATAGTATGCAGGACTGCCTGTATCTTATATTTGTCTGGTTGTGGTGTAATTTACTTACTGATATTCAATTAAATCATCTGTCTGCTTTTAATATGTAATATGGTGTAAAGTCATACTCTAATGTATCTGGCTTTTCTACCTTCAAAACTTCCCATTTTGAAATACATGGATGTGTTTTAGCATACATATCTTTTCTTTCAGCTTTCTCATATTTAAAGCCATGTGTTATCATGAAAATATTCCATCTTCTGTGTTCAATTCTTTCAAGCTCTTCTCTGTTATCTGTAAGAGAATATGCATGTTTTTCATAAATAATCCATTTTTTAATATCCTGATGCAATGATTGTGCTATACTTGATTCCCTGTCAAATATGCCCTTATTATGCCATACCCCATCTATTTCTTCTGATATTTTCTTATTCTCTTTAAGTTCTATTGAATCTTTCTTAAGACGTTCCTCTATATCTTCAGATAACATAAACTTATCATCCACAACAATATTTTTATCTGCTTTATATCTGCTTATTATTTCATACAACATATTGTATCTATGATTAAATATCTTTGCATCATTTACAATATCACGATTAGTTATAGAAGCATATGAAAAAATATCTTTATTCTTGTTTATTGTAAATAGATTCTTCTCACCATAAATATTAGCAAAATCATTGTTTTCCTTAGCCCTGACAACTATAGGAATATTAATACAGCTATCACCCTTATTGTATAACAGCTGCTTCAATTCAATAAGTGTATTAGACATTAAATGTGTATCACTCATTGCCACAATAAGATATGTAAATAATTTGTCGTCATTACATCTTTTAAAAATACTGTTAAACTGTAATGTCCTTGCATCCGTATTAAAAAATCTTAAACATACCTTTCCATCTATACCAAATTGATCTGGTATTGTATCAAATGGAAATTTCAATTCATAATATTCAATACTTTTACCTTCATATATATCTTCTTTTATGAACTTCAATCCCTTCAGGACATCAACTGAAAAATTCTTCATGAAACTTCCTATTATTGATTCCATATCCTTATCAAATACATCTATACATATAGTAGACTCTGCTGATAAAACCGACATATTAAGTCCTTGTATTAATGCACTCTGGCCAAAATCACCAAATCCAATGATTCCTATATGAACATCATAATCATCACCCTTATTAGCTGTATATACAGGATGTTCTTTATACATTTTATTGACAGCCATTTTATTAACATCTACTATGTCAAGATCAAAAGTTCTTGTATCTATTTTATCATAATACTGTCTTATCAGTTCTGCCATTGAATTGTCATTGCAGCACAGATGAATCTGCAGATACTCTTTATTTTCAGATGCATTTATATTTTTTTCAAAGCTCTTTGTAAATGCATTTAAACATTCAATATTTTCTATTGAATTATCATCACACAGAAAAACATCACTGAATTTACACATATCAAGCATTTTTATTACACTTTCCATATGCATATCCTGATACTTCTGCACAAACTTTACACCTTTGTTTATATATTTAAGCTTCTTATCATCAGAAAGTATGGTGCTTTCAACCACTGTAACACGACAATCTTTAGTCAATGCATCTATAAGAGGAAACTTATATTTTCCTTCACCAATAACCAATACGCGCTTTTTATTTCTCTGGCTAAACAGTCCTCTGACATAGCTGGCTGGTTTTCTGATAAGAACGGTTAATGCACCTATTGTACAGAATGGTGCAACAATAACAGCAATACAATACACATATGTTATTATTCCACTTAATATGCCACCACCTGTTGCCTGCATATACGCAATAGCTTCTTTCTGCTTTATATCAGGATCTATCTTATATGCTTTAATTGCATTCTGTATGTTTAATGTTACTTTAAGAAATGGATTATCTACATTATGGTAGAAAAATATACCTTCAATCACACATATAATAAATACTGCAAGTGCCGTATACCATAGATAATCTTTGTATTTATTTCGCTTCATATTAATCTCCATTTCTGTGCATGAAAATCAACATTTTCATACACTCTCCTTAGTTTTAAAAATCAAAAAATCATTTTTAATTATATTAATTATGAGTAGCCTTTATCTGTATTAGCAGTAATATCGCTTACAACTTCCTCTCCGCATACATCTTTTATTGTGCTGACTATATCATTTATTGTAACGCCAACACCATTCACATTGTCATTAAGCATTAACATAACCAAGAACCTCTCTACACATAGTTGCACATAGCTCTTTGTATATGCATCATCTATAAACGCAACAACTCCACGACAATTACCCGACTCCATATTCTCTGGAAACTGATCTGTCCATAATGGATTATGTCCACTAAAATCTCCATCGAAATATACATTCAATCCATGTTCTTTTACCAACTTATATACAATATCCCCTAATACAGTTTTCCAATCATCACTCTTATAACTTATAAAAACATATGGCTTGCTGTTAATCCCATTTTTATCTTCTCCTTATAATACACTCGTATTTTATATTAAAAGTCCCCACTAATAAGGTACTTTTTGTGTTCCTATTCTTCAATCAGTAGTAACTCTTTTCAAATTTCACCTTGCATATGTCAATTCTTCATTTCCCTTATCGTAATCAAACCTACCATCATTCTTTTCTTCTATCGCCTTAATAATATGATAAGTGTATTCGTTATAAGGCGTTGGTATTCCAAATTCTTCTCCCATACGCATAAGTGCACCGGAAAACATATCTATCTCGGTATGTCTTTTAGCATCTATATCCTGAAGTGTAGAGTATCTTGCTGTTGGCGGCACTGCACTTCCACGTGACGATGAATTATCAATAACACTTAAATCTATTCCTTTTGCCTTAGCTATTGTTTCAAGCTCATGTCTTAAACCATCGCTTATAGCCTTCATATGTTCACTATCCCTGTAACATCCGACACCTGCACCAAGTACTGCCTGTGGAAGATTATTACTTACATTAAGTCTGAACTTACTCCACATTTCTTCTTTTATATGCTCTGTCACTCTGTAGTTAAGCCTGCTGGCTGCAAAAAGCTCATCTATCAACTTTATCCTGTCACTCACAAGTGTCTGTTCTGATATTTTGTCTGATGCAGATACCTTATCTGCTGTTTCCCCAAAAATAATTCCTATTGTTGTATCAGGATTAAAGTAATATCCCCTGCCATCTCTATGAGAGGCAACCTTTATAAGTGAATATACAATATGTGACATGCCTATCCTGTCTGCAATGATATCTTCACTGTCAACACCATTCATAAGACTCATAACTATAGTGTTTTCTCCAATAGCTGTAGCAATGTTGTCAAGTGCTCCTTTTAAAGCTCCATACTTTAACGAAACTATCAAAAGGTCAACGCCTGTATTATGCGCTTCTTCGGGTGTCCACACCTCTGGTCTGTATACTTCATCGTTTATAAGACAACCTTCTTTTCTCAGCCTTTCTTGACGTTCTCCCTGTGCTATTAGCCCCAGCCTTACATCCTTTAAGCCTGCAAGTCCCCATATAACATATGAACCTACAGCTCCTGCTCCTAATATAGCAACGGTCTTTATCTTCATGATGTTCTCTTTCCTCTTTTTCTATAAAATATATTTCTAGTTATACTTATGGATACATTTCTGAATATACTTGGCCATATACTTATATTTCTTACACCAAAAATATCTTATTCATATTTATTATATTTGCAATCTGCTGCTTTATCAACCTATTATTTCATACTATTATTTTCAATACTGTTATTCATATCCTATTTTATTTTTTACCTATTGTTCATACTATTATTTTACCAAAAAAGCGGATGTCTGAATAACAAACATCCGCTTATATTTTATAACTGATATGATGTAAACGTCATAAGACAAAAAGTCTTTCTTAACCTGCATGATAAGATTTTTTAACGCTTACTTAGTATGCAACTCCATTAGATACTTCAACATAGTAAATATTAACTCCGCCATTCTCGGATATAAGATAATATTCACCTGCAACTGGCACTCTGAATGAAACTGACTTAAGTGAATTTCCTGGAATCTTTGATGTAGATGTAATATCCTTTCCATTCTTATCAACTATCTTAATAAGTCTTGATTCATCTGTGCTTGAGCTTGTTGCATATACCTTCACCTTAGCTTCTCCAGCTGTTTTAAACGCAATAGCTCTTCCACTTGTACTGCCTTTACCAGAAAGCTTGATTCTTCTTGTAAAGTCTATTCCTTTATATTCCTTGCTGCTCTTATCTACTGTAACCGTTGCTTTGCTTCCGGCAACAATCTTAAAGCCATCAACAGTAAGTGTTGATTTTAACTTTCCTGTATTTACATCATTAGCATTTAGAACAAGCTTGGTACCGCTTACAGTCGAATCTGTCTTTGATTCTGTAGCTTTAGTTGCTTCTGTTGTTTTTTCTGTTGCCTTTGTTGCTTCTGTTGTTTTCTCTGTTGCCTTTGTTGTTTCTGTTGTTTTTTCTGTTGGCTTTGTTGTTTCTGTTGTTTTTTCTGTTGCTTTTGTTGTTTTCTCTGTTGGCTTTACTTCACCAGATGTCTTGCCTGTAACACTTATAACCTGATTAGCTACACCAAAATGTGCTCCAAGTGTTGAATAACTTCCCTGTGTTTCGTAAAGTCCCTTCATATTAATAGTTCCATCAGAATTTCTTAACTGCTTGTCTACATTACCATTAAGATTGATAAAATCAACAGCATTTTTAAACATTCCTGATACTTTAGATGGATTATCAACTACTGTACCCTTCTTGTCGCCACTAACAACTGGTGTTGGTAATAATCCTGATAATCTGTAATACTTACCTGTATTATAGTATATAGAATCACTCATATTACCTGTAAATTTATCTGAGTCTATGGCATTTGCTGAAACAAGACCTACGTACACTGCCTTATTTGATGCTCTGTAGCATAAGAAGTTGCCCTTCTTTGCTGACTTACCATTGCCCCATGCTGTGGCATTCATGATTGTAAGACCTGATGGATTGTTGTTGTCAGTGAATCCTGTTGCCCCATTGTTAAACGAGAGACAGTTAAGTACAACATGAGGTGTACCTACACCTGAACCACCGAGCTTAAAGCCATTCATATCTCCGTTAGCATAATGAACTCCGTTAGATAATGTTCCATTGCCGAATGAAACACAGTTTCTTATAGTTATCACACCGATAGGACCTGTAGCTGACTTAGCGAAAAGATCCCATCCATCATCAGAGTTGCAATATGATATACATCCATCAAATACATTGCCTTCGCCGCATGTAAGCTTTGCTGCAAAACCATCTGCATTTTCACCTGTACCACCCTGGTCTGGATAATCACAGTTATCAAATGCTGTACAGTTGATTATAAGGTTGTTTGATGGCCATAAATCTTTAGTTGCTGCTGTTGTGTCATATCTTGATATCTGAAGTCCTGAATCTCTGTTTGCTTCGAATACACATTTTTCAAATATGTTGTTGTTACCAGCAAGTAACACGCCGTTATCACCAGCTCCATAGAAGTTGATTCCCTCAAAATACCAGTAATCTCCATCTACAACAACACCTCTGTTTGCGCCATTAAGTGTCTGTGCTGAGAAATCAAACTTAACCTCTGCACCATCAGCTGCTTTTACAACTATATAAGCGCCGCTTTTTCCATTCATGGCATTATTAATAACTATCGTATCTGTAAACTTGTAAGTTCCAGCCTTAACTATGATAACATCTCCTGCCTTAGCACTGCTTATAGCTGTAAGAATATCAGATGCTGACGAAACATACTTTGCATTCTTAAAATCTGAATCCTTCTTTGTACTTAAATCTGTATATGCACCTGAATATGAGAGACTTGTCTTATCATAACTGTTTTTAGTATCTGAACCTGTACCTGTAGTTTCCTTCTCAGTTACCTTTGTTGCTTCTGTAGCTTTAGATGTAGTAGCCTTCTCTGTAGTCTTAGTTTCTTTTTCTGTTGCCTTAGATGTAGTAGCCTTTTCTGTAGTCTTAGTTTCCTCTTCTGTTGCCTTTGTTGTTTCATCTGTAGAAGGCTCTGGAGTTACTATGTTGGCATTAGTTCCACCAACAGCCACAAGCTCTGTGTTTTTATAATTCGTAACAGCTGCTTTTAAATCCTTATCTACAGCATAAGCTGTGTCGTCTTCATCACTGAACTTCCAGTCAATAACACCACCGCCAAGGCTTCCTGCTCCCTTAGAAGATGTAACAAGTGCTGGAACATCCTTTGCTGCTACAAGGCTTCCTGCTTTTACTCCAAGATCCTTAGTTGTATCAAAGTTATCGTATGTTGTGCCACCAGCTACTGTCTTGTATGATGATGGTACCTTTTCACCTGCAGAAGCAGCCAGATATGCATCGAATGTTGCTGCATTGGCAGCTTCACCTGTAACTGATGCTGCATTAGCATATATGATACCTGTTGCTCCAACTATTTCGTTGCCATAAGCTTTTATGATGCCGCCGTTCTCACCTGAGAATGTGCCTTCGCCTAAAGCATCAGAACCCTGATTAGATGAAAGCATAGGATACTTGCAGTTTCTGAAGTAGTTGTTCTCTACATATACAGAAGAACCCATAGTTGAACCTACACCATACTTTGCGTTACCATCATAATAATTGTTATACATATGTACTGACATAGTTCTTACTCTGGCATGTCTTGAGTCTGAATGATCAAACCAGTTATGATGATAAGAAATGTAGTTAGGACCACTCTCGCTCTTCATACCACACAATGAACATTTACCTGAATCATAGAAATGTACATATGAAACTGTTATATACTGTGAATTACCCTTTATATCTATAGATCCATCACCTTTAGCCTGGTCAGCGTCCCCACCAACCTTGCCATAGTAAAGGTCTACGTTATGTATCCATACGTTGCAGTTAGCTGTATCTAGTGAGATACCATCATCCATAAAGTTAAGTATTGAGAGGTTTCTCATTTCTACATTACCTGCATTTCTTAAAAGGAAACCGAAGCCGCTTATGCTTGCGTCCTCGCCAACTCCTTCAAAAGTCATGTTAATATTAGAATAAGCACTTGCTCCTTTTATCTGCACACCCTCAGATGAGCTTGAAAACTTATCCATACCCGAATCTGTAAGACATCCTATTACTCTTACATCAAGTGCCCTTGTTTCTACACCCTTACTGGCACTCTTTGTATATGCATCAATAATTGTCTGGAGTCCTGTGTACTCCTTCTTACCCTTTCCTTCCATAATGCCTGCTGTTATAGTTTTAGCATTATCATTAGTTACATAAAGAACGATTGAATCACTCTTAAGTGTTCCATCTTCGTTATATGCTCCTGAACCTGTCTTGTATCTTGATTCAGAAGAAAATGCAAAGCCTGATCTGTCATATGAGCTTACCTTAAGAACATCTGTAACCTTAGCCTTAGCTGTTACTTCTTTTCCATTCTTTACTGGTACTACCCTGATAACATAGTCTCCTGCCGAAAGACCCATGGCATCTACCCTGTAGTAACTCTTGTACCTTCTTATAAGTTCATTGTCGATTCTTGCATATGCTGAATCTGACTGTGAAGCCTTTTTGATATATGCTGTATATCCATCGGCTTCCTTGTCAATAGACCACTCAGCGTAAGCTGATTCAAGCCAGCCCTGCGCTGTTCCATTGAACTGTACTGTTCCAACCTCTGCCTTTGCGGTAGATATTGTAGTTGGAATAATGACACTTACAACCATCAATGCTGCAAGTATCCATGCCCATCCTTTGCGGGCACCCTTGCTAATGTTAGCTTTCATGTTTTACCTCCTCATGCATATGTTTGTGCAACATGCTTTAGCATATAATGTCTTACTTGCTAATCTTAGCAATATTACACAAAAAAGTACATAGGATAACATAGTAAATTAGTACCATTTATTAAAATTCTGTTTCATATTTATTAAAAGATTGT